>Ga0206951_1001_pt1 | contig 224720 bp, 199 predicted proteins | sample Alteio_BWOrgHeat_38_FD_152974 | JGI IMG/M metagenome (GOLD analysis project Ga0206951, IMG submission 152974) | Enriched cells from forest soil in Barre Woods Harvard Forest LTER site, Petersham, Massachusetts, United States -... | ecosystem: Environmental > Terrestrial > Soil > Temperate forest... | reverse complement strand
CCTCTTTTTGGCTTTAAAAATCAACAACTTAAAGATGTTCTCGCCGAATTTGCCGAGCCGACATACCGCGTAAAGCAGCTTTCCGGGGCACTTTATCGGGAATGGGTCGACGATTTGGCAGAGGTTTCAACCCTGCCGAAGGCGTTGCGCGATGCCATGACGGCGCGCGGATATCAGGTTGGATTGCCGAAAATCGTCGAAGCATTCACATCGGTCGACGGCACCGAGCGCTATCTGATTTCCGGGAACGATGGGCAGACGGTCGAGACAGTCTGGATGCCGGATGGCGATGGCGGCGAGGCTGACGATGGTTCGGAAGCGGGAACGGATTTGCGACGGGCAACGATCTGCGTTTCGAGCCAGATTGGCTGCGCGGTGAATTGCCAGTTTTGCCTGACGGCGAAACTCGGGATTATTCGCAACCTGACTGCGGGCGAGATTGCCGGGCAGGTGGTCGCGGTGCTGAAGCGGCAGAAGGTTCGAATCGGGCGGGATCGCATCAATCTCGTCTTTATGGGGATGGGCGAGCCGTTTCTTAACTATGACGAGTTCATGGCGGCGGTGCGGCTGCTGGTAGAAGAAGTCGGGATTCCAGAGTCGCGGATGACGGTCTCGACTTCGGGAATTGTGCCGGGGATCCTGAGGTTTGCCGAAGAGACGCTGAGGCCGAAGCTGGCGATTTCGCTGAACGCTCCGAATGATGCGATTCGCGCTGGGATTATGCCGATCACGCGCAAGTGGGATATCTCGGATGTGATGGCGGCGGTGAAGCGGGTTTCGCTGCGCGCGAAAGAGAAGATCACGTTTGAGTATGTGCTGCTTGGCGGCTTGAATGACCGCCTCGAGGACGCGGACGAGGTAGGACGGCTGCTGCGGCGCGCGAATCTGCCGCTGAAGGTGAATCTGATTGTCTGGAATCCGGGGCCTGGGATGCCATATCGGATGTCAGATCCGGATACGGTGGCTCAGTTTCAGGAGCGGCTGCGGTTGAGTGGGGTTCCATCGTTCGTGCGCAGGCCGCGTGGACGGGATATCTATGCAGCTTGCGGTCAGTTGAAGCGGACTACGGAGCTGGTTCAGGTTGGCCACTCCTGAATTTTTTGAAGGCTGATGACCCCACCCTTCGCTCCGCTCAGAATGGGGCACCCCTGTAGTTACTCTCGTGCTTTTATCTGGCGCATTTTCCATTCTCGTTTTGTTGATTGAGAGCTAACTGCAACACCTGGGCGGCGACGCGATCGGCGGCGTGGCGGAGGACATTGCCTTCCTCGGCGAAGTTGCCCTGGATGCAACGGATACCCATGGCTTCGATGCGTTCGATATCCGGATCGATCGGTTCAGCGCCTTCGGCGGCGTAGCGGTCCCGTGTTTCTGCTGAGATGGGCGCGGTGTTCACCAGGGCATAGTCGAAGATCGGTCCGCGAGCATGTTCGTAAATGCGCTCGATGTGCTCGGAGGCGGTGAGGTGCAGGCTTTCGTTGGCCTGCGTCATCAGGTTACAGACATAAACCCGCAGGCCGCGGGCGTTGGTCAATGCTTCTGGAATTCCTTTGACCAGGAGATTAGTGATGATGCTGGTGAAGAGCGAGCCGGGCCCGATGGTGATGATGTCGGCCTGCTCGATGGCTTCGAGGGTTTCGGGCATGGGCGCGGCGTCGGGCGGATCCAGGTTTAGCTCGACAATGTGTTTTTTACTGGCGGTAATGTTGGTTTCGCCCTCGACGATTTCACCATCGTCCATCTGTGCCGCGAGGGTCACGTTAGCGGTGGTCGCCGGGTAGATATGACCACGGGTGGCCAGAATCTCGGCTGCGAGACGGATGGCCTGGGCGAAGTCGCCGGTCATCTCAGAGAGCGCCGCGACGAAGAGATTGCCGAAGCTGTGGCCTTCGAGTCCGGCTCCAGAACGAAAGCGGTGATTGAAGAGGCGGGCGATGAGGTGCTCATCTTCCGAGAGGGCGACCATACAGTTACGCAGATCGCCGGGTGGCAGCATATTGAAGTCTTTGCGCAGGCGGCCGCTCGATCCTCCGTCGTCGGTGACGGTGACGATGGCAGAGAGATGGCTGATGAGGCAGGAGCAATCGTCGCATTCGGGCTGGGTGGCCCCCGGCGAGGGAACGAAACGCTTGAATCCTCGCAGCAGGGTGGAAAGGCCGGTTCCACCGCCCATGGCGACCACGCGCAGACTCACTCTTTCTGCGGCAGGGAACGAGGCGGGCGAGGGTGCAGCGGTCGCTTGCTTCATGAGCAACTCAAAAAAGAGTGTATCGGAAGAGGATTAGTCAGGGTTGCTTCTCAGCCGGTTGCAGGTGAAGTTGCGGATCGGCAGGAATCATGTCGGCCGTACCCAGAACCAGACGTGTGCCGGAAAGCAGGCTGACATTTCGCTTGTCACAGTGGAGTAATTCGGCAAAATGCGGTCCTTCAGCGATTCCAAGGCGCATGGGTATGGCTCCCACAACTGCACCGATGCGGATGGCGGAAGTTGCTTCTTCCGGCGCAGTATTGTCATCATGCGCGATCACTCCCGATGCAGTGGACATGCCTCCGCCGCCGGCTGGGAGAACCGAATGAAGGGGTACGCGCAGGGAGTCCGGCGTAGTAATTTCGAGGATGTGAAGGGCGAGCGGGGTGCGTGGATGATCTTCGCAATCGGCACTTTCCATGAGAAGCCCTAAGGACGATTCCGGAAAAGATTTCGTGTGCCGCACTGCCGAGACAACGTTGCCGTAAATGCTTGCTCCCGGATACAGGGTGCAAGCCGGGATGCTCCACCATGAAAGCACTCTGGCCTGGAAGGCTTCACCGGGCCTGGTGTGTCCGGCATCAAGGCCAGTGACCAGTTTGGCTTCAAGATAGCCGGAAGCCGGCTGCTGGATATTCTGCGCGAATGCCGCTGCGGTGGCACCAAGGCATAGGATTCCCAGAAAAATCAGCGGTTGAATTGTCCGGCGATCTGGAGCTCTCAAAATGCTCTTTCCACACGCCTCAGTTACGGCGTCTCTGGATACAGCAATTCAGTGAAGCGCGGATCGTCTGCCATGTCCTGAAAATCGGAGTCCGTGCGTGCCTGGATGCGGTTCTTCGGATTGAACTGAATGGCTGTCGTCAGATGCTCGAGGCACTCCTCAGCCTGCCCAGTCATGCTGTCGAGGATAGCCAGCCCATAGTGCGCGTAGTCGGCCGAGGGGTTCTTTTTGAGAATGCCTTCGAGCTGGTCGCGGGCATCTTCGTAATCTCCGGTATTGAGCAGCGAGATAGCGTAGTCATACTGCTCGCCGGGTGTGGCGAATGCGAGCGCAGCATGGTTGGCGTGGCGCTGACAGGCTGCCAGATAAACGCGGGAGCGGTCAGCCAGCGCGAGAGGTGCGCTCGCGCTGAGCTTTTCGAATGCGACGCGGGCCTTCTCGTATTTGCCCTCTTGCATGAGCTGTACGGCGCCCTGGAAATGTTCCACCGCCTGAAGCTGCGCCTTATCTGCTGCTTTATCGGGTTCGTGCTTTACTTTTTCAGAAGTTGCGCGAATGGTGCGGCGGGCTCCAGCACCGTGACGTGTATCTTGCATATGAATGATTTCCCTTGGTTTCCCTGGCATATGCGCGCTCTCAAGCGAGCATTTAGAAATTTCCCGCTGAATTCGTTTTTATACGCAGAACCGTGCTTCGAGTCAACCGCACGCCCCGTCAGGCGGGAATACAGAAACTCCATTGTCTGCCATAGTGACGCCGATTTCCCAGAGGGAACGGCTTCGATCGCACTCTTCCAGCTTGTCGCGCAATGACTTAATATCCACCACGTATTTATCAGACCATACAGCAAGCTCAGTCCCCGCCGGGTCGGCGCGATTAAGCGGGAACGTACGTCAACCGAATCACGTCCTCCCCAATTCGATCGCTGGCGATAAGGCGGAGCGGCGGCCGAGGGCCGGAGAAGAATGGCGTGCCGCGACCCAGCACGATGGGGTGGAGGTAAAGTCGATACTCATCAATAAGACCAAGGTTGGTCAGGCTTCCTGCCAGGTCTGGTCCAGCAACATCAATCTCCCCATCCAGCTGAGCCTTCAGCTCACGTATCGCCGCCTCGAGGTCATTGCCGACAAGTGTGGCGTCGGGGCCTACCGATTTCAACGAGCGCGACACAACCCACTTCCGCTGGCCCCGCCACACCTTCGCGAAGTCGCGGTCCTCCGCGTCCCAGTCCGGGAGGTCATCGTCCCAATAACGCATGATCTCGTACATGCGGCGACCGTACACAACGCCCGTCAAGCCGCGCGCCTGCTCTATGAAGTGACGGGAGAGCGCAGGGTCTGGCGGTCCTATTTCCAGGTGGTCGACGTAGCCGTCCAGGGATTGGCTCAATCCATACACGAGCTTTGCCATGGTACAAAATCTTACCCCACGTTCTTGAGATTAGCTTGAACCGAGGTTCCGCAGAATTGGATTCGGACGCGATCTGCTGCGAAACAGGCGAAGTTATGACTTCTCCAACGAAGACGCAGTGTCGCGATAGTGGTCGCGGAAGCCGGGCGACGCTGTATCGAGTGGAGTTTCGTTGGGGGAGACCAGAACACCCTGCTGTTCGGTCCAGCCCGGGAGCACCTGGCTTCCGGTGATGAGGCGGGCGCCATGGGTGAAGGTGAAGTAAGTCCATGCCCAATCAAAGAAGACGGTAATGCGGTTTCGGAAGCCGATGAGGAAGTAGATGTGGATGGTGAGCCAGGTCATCCAGGCAGGGAAGCCACTCCAATGAGCCTTGAACGGCCATTTGAGGTTAGCTACTGCAGCGAGGCGGCCAATGGTAGCCATGTCGCCTTTATCGAAGTAGCGGAAGGGCTTGCGCGGGTGGTGTTTCAAGTCCTGGTTAACCATGACTGCCACGTGATCGCCCATCTGCATCGCCGGTTGGGCGACGCCGGGAACCTGCTTGCCGTCTTGCTCGAAGTGCGCCAGGTCGCCGCAGATAAAGATTTCCGGATATCCGGCGGGATTGAGTGTGTCGTTGACCATGACGCAGCCGCGGCGGTCGGTTTCTACGCCGAGAAGCGCGCCCAGGGGCGATGCCTGTACGCCGGCTGCCCAGATCGTGACGACTGCATCGAGCCGGTTGCCGCTCACGGTTACATAGCCGGGTTTCACATCGGTGACTTTTGCGCCGGTGTGTACCTCAACGCCGAGATCGGCCAGTTGCTGGACCGCTTTCTGCGAGAGGTCTTCAGGATAGGCCGCGAGGATGCGCGGGCCGCCTTCGAGAATAAGGACGCGCGCTTTGGCCGGGTCGATATGGCGGAAGTCGTGGCGCATGTATAGCTTAGCGATATCGGAAATGGCTCCGGCGAGCTCTACGCCGGTAGGGCCGCCGCCAATAATGACGAAATTGAGCGGGGGATGCGAGCCTGTTTCGAGCATCTGGCGCTCAGCCAGCTCGAAAGCCAGCAGGACGCGGCGGCGAATCTCGGTAGCGTCTTCGATTGTTTTGAGACCTGGTGCGAACTCTGCCCAGGCATCGTTGCCGAAATAGGAGTGCGTCGAACCGGTGGCCACGACCAGATAGTCGTATTCCATTTCGACGCCGCTCTTCATAGTCACACGGCGCTGGTCTTTATCGAAGCTTATTACCTCGTCCATCAGCACTTCCGCGTTCTTGTATTTGCGCAATATGCTGCGGATGGGCGTGGCGATATCGGCGGGAGAAAGAACGGCCAAGGCTACCTGATAGAGCAGCGGCTGGAAAGTATGGTGGTTGCGGCGATCGACAACCGTGATGTCGACAGGGAGTTTCGCCAGGGCCAGTGATGCATGAAGCCCTGCGAATCCTCCGCCGACGATCAGTACTCGCGGCCTGCGCTCCTCTTCCACCGCGGGAATTCGTACCGGGGCTGCGCTCGCAGTCGTACCCATCTCACCCTCCTCGAAAAAGTTAAGCCTAAAAGAGAGATGCCGCACACAGGCTAATCGACGCCAGCGAATTGGACTGATGCCTGTAATGACATCGAGATAACCGTCTGTGGCCATGCCGCATCTCCCTAGTTGATTCGAGGGAGATGAAAACATGAGCGATCGGGAAGAGCAATTGAAGCAGCTAAAAGCCAACGTTGAAAAAGCGCTGGAGGAACTGACACAAGTTTCCTCAACGCACGATCCTGAAAGCTCCGAAGTGAATGAGGCCAAGGAACGCCGTGCCCAGGCAGAAAAAGCACTTGTCGATTTCAGGGCTCAGGAACCGTGAACGGAATCATACACATTGCCTGTCAGGGTTCACGGGTGTTGATCAATTTCAAAGTTCAGCGTTGCCACATTTCCGGTTACGGCGGTGACGTCCAGTCGCGTGGGCTGACCGTTGCCGCTGAGCGGGAGCAAGGTCACCAGGCCGTCTGAGCCGGATGTTGCCTGGACCGACTGCGAGGCAAGTAGCGGAGATGCAGGGCATCTTCCCTGTGAGGGACAGTCTGAAGTCCATTGCCACAGAGTTTCATAGAAGGTCACAACGCCTCCCGCCATGGGATGGCCGACCGCATCCGTGACCCGTAAAACCACCGGGGCTGGAGTCGCGCTCGCAGCCAGGGTTTGTCCTGCGCCGCTGACTGCGACGAGGGCCGCGACTTCCGGATGGACGCTGTAGACCTGATACGTGGCGCACGCAGTATTGCCGGGTAGACACGCATACAGAGGTGTATTCGCGCCTTCTGCCAACGGCCCGATGTTCAGGCTCGTTGTCGCGATGCCATTCTGATCTGTGAGACTCGTTCCTGACGCCGGTGAGGCTGCGCTGGGAGCGGTCCAGACGACGCTTTGGCCGGGAACTGGAACGCCGTTGCTTAATACCTCGACCTGAGGGGACCAGGATGCGGTGGCTCCAATGGCGATATAGAGTGCCGGCGTAAGGGCCGCGATGGAAGGCGGCGTACTGCCGCTGAATTCGCTGATGACGCTGGCGCCGTCACTCAACGATGCCGTCACCTGTGCAAGAGCGGTTGAAGTTGCGGAGATATTCATGGTCGCGATGCCGTCACCGCCCGACATCACGCTGCAGCTAGGCTGGCCGCAGCCGAGGACGGCGGTTCCTTCGCTTACGGTGAAGGTCACGCTCACCCCTGCGGCTGGGGTCTGCACGTCCGGAGCAAGCGCTTTAACTGTAAACGGCGTGGGAACACCGCTTGGTACGGTTCCGAGAGGTGCCGTGACGATACTGAGCGCATCGCCGCCCATCGCGTCGTAGCTGAGACCGTCCTGAATTGCGGTGACGGCGAGCGTGGCGGGATCGCTGACTGTCAACAGGACTACTCCATTGGCCCCATTTGCGGGAGGCGCAATCGCTGTAATTTCAGTTGGCCTGACGCTGGTGACGGCAGCGGCAACTCCGTGAACGGTCACTATGGAATTCGCACGAAAACCTACGCCGCGGATGGTAATAGAGCCGCCGCTGAGTGCGAGGCGCGTCGGCGTGACGCTGTCAGCGTACAGCAGGCGGCCGCGGTAGAGATAGTCGGGGCGTCCATCACCACGGCTGTCTGCGACCCCAAGGCGCAGCGACCCCTGAGCCACTGTCGCAATGGAGAGAGTCGTCAGGCCGGTCTGATCGCCGTTGAAGGGCTGCACCGTAGCGCTGACCGGCGATGTGCCTGCTGCATCACTTCCATTCCAGGCGCCGAGGACGAGCCGCGCCTTGTCCTGCGCAGCCTGACCGTTGGGGTCGAGGGCCTGCACTTCAATGGTGAGCTCGCGATTCGGGCGCACGGGCCAGTCGAACCAGCCTGTGTGTCCGTAGCTTGTGATTCTGCCCGTCCACTCGCCCGCTGCCGGAATGCGCGCAGGGGCGGTTTCCGTGCCGTCATTGCCGGTGAACGATTCGTCGGCGGAATCCTGAATCACCACGTCCTCAGTGGTGGTAGTTCCCGCAGTCAGGCCGTGTAGTGTGATCGTCGGCATCGTTCCCGAGGGGCTAACCTGCCCCTGTGTGTAGGGGCCTACCGAATACCCGGCGGAGTAGAGCGGATTGATCGCTTCAAAACTGAGTTGGTAGTCCGAGATGGTCATGCCGACCGGCAATGGAACTCCGCTCAAATCGAACTGGCCTTCGAGAGACTGGTCGTCGCTGCCGTATTTGTTGAAGGGATTTCCCTGACTGTCATTCGCTCCGTTTACCGGATCAAAAGCCGCGCCCTGAAAAAATGCGCCGCTCACAGCAGTGACGGTGTAGCGGATATCGGGCGTGCTGGTTCCGGGCTTGAGTGGACGAAGCACGACATTGACGCCCTGCATGCCTTGACCGGTGCTGAAATGGATTGTGCCTTTCACTGAGATGGTGGCTGCTGCCGTGACCTTCTTGCCGGGAAAGCTGCTTTGGTTGGCTGCGGTGACAGGATAGAGGCGGCTGACCGAAGCGATATCGTCATAGCGGAGCGGCAGCCCGCTGGTGGTGCAGGGAATTCCCGTAATGCTGCAGACGTATTCGACCGGATGCATAAGGGGCCATCCTGCGATACCATCTGCGGTGATCTGGTCGCCCTCGAACATCGATTCATTCGCCTGCGACCAGTCGAGCCCGAGAATTCTGCCGAAACCGCGCACAATCTGATACTGCATGATGTCAAGCTGGCCATTGTTCTGCGCGCAGAGGCCATTAAGCAGCATGAGGGCGTGGGCGATGGTGCCGTCGGTTCCAACATTGTCGACGATCGTCATGACACCGTTATCGCGGCAGTCACCGGGATCGCTGGCTCCCTGTCCAAAGAAGGCATTGATGGCGGAACCGTCGACGTCGAGAATGATGCCTACAGGTCTGGATGTGGCTGTCGATTGAATGTCAGAGGGCATAATGATGCCGTTTGCGGTCGCAATGACATTGGAGCCGTTTACATCCTCGTTGAGATTGCCGCCGTTGGTGATCGAGACGCCTGCTGTCGATACGCTGTTCCAGACGGCGGCGGACTGCGCGAGGACACTGATCATTAACGTGCGGTATCCCACGGCGGAAAGAGCGCTCTGGTCGACGTAGTAGGAGATGGTCCCGTTCTTCCAGTGAACCGGCTGGCCTTTCACCGAAGAATTAAAGTAGCTGGAGCCGGCAACCCACCGCGGTCCGCCTGCAAAGGCGAGCTGCGCGAGAGCGAAAACGAGAAGCCAGATCGAGAACCTGTAACCGCTGCGAAGCATGGCTCTATTCGGCCATGAAGCAGGAAAACTTTAGCCGGAAAAGAGGGCGTTACCGGCACGGTGGTTTCACTCCGGAACGGCTCGTCTAAGGCAGTTTCAATACGGGAATTGCCCCGAAAAAATTCGATTGACGGGCTTTCCGCGGTCAGATTTCAGGGAAGAAATCAAAGAAAGCGTCGATACTCTGGCGCAGCTGCGCTTCGATCTGTTCCCGCGATCCCTCAAGAATATGCATCGTTACTCGTGCCGAGTTGCCATTTTTCAGTTGAATGGGAGCGTCGCTCACCTGCTCAATTTCATCCGCGGGCAGGAGCCGTAATCCATAGACTAAAGTCAGATTTGCCATAGGGGTATATTAGCGCTGCGCATCTTTTCGGGGCAGCGGGCATCTACCATCTACCGGTCAAACGGTACAATCAAATTTCGACCGCAAATATGTCAGACACGATACGCGACACCGTCATTATCGGCTCCGGCTGCGCCGGACTCACCGCCGCCATTTATACCGCCCGCGCCAACCTGAAGCCGCTTGTGCTTGAGGGCCACGAGCCGGGAGGACAGCTTTCGATTACGACTCTGGTGGAGAATTTCCCCGGTTGGCCGGAGGGCATCCAGGGGCCGCAGCTCATTGAGAACATGAAGCTGCAGGCGACGCGCTTCGGCGCGGAGTTCCGCATGGGGCATCTGGCCTCGGCTGATCTGTCGAAGCGCCCATTTGCGCTGAAGATTGGCAGCGAGACGATCCATACCCGCACACTGATCATTGCCAGTGGAGCCTCAGCGCGCTGGCTGGGCCTGCCGTCGGAACAGGCGTTGATTGGACACGGCGTCAGCTCCTGCGCAACCTGCGATGGATTTTTCTTTTCCGGCAGGGAGATTGCCGTCGTAGGCGGCGGCGACTCGGCGATGGAAGAAGCTCTCTTCCTGACGCGATTCGCAGAGAAGGTGACGCTGCTGCACCGTCGTGAGCAGTTCCGCGCTTCGCGCATTATGCTCGACCGCGCGATTGCCCATCCGAAGATCCAGTTCCGTGCAAACACCATTATCGAAGAAGTGCTGGGCGTCGAGCAGAAGGAAGTATCTGGTCTTCGCATCCGCGATATTGTGACCAATGAAGAATCGACTCTTCCTATCAGTGGACTCTTTCTCGGCATCGGCCATATTCCCAACGCGAAGATGTTCGAAGGCCAGATCGATCTCGACGAGGACGGCTATATCAAGACGCATGATTCGGTCTTTACCCGGGTTGCCGGCGTTTATGCCTGCGGCGATGTGCAGGACCGCCGTTATCGCCAGGCGATTACCGCTGCCGGCTCAGGCTGCATGGCTGCGCTGGAAGTTGAGAAGTATCTCGAAGAGCACGGCCGCTAAACGCGGGATTTGTATACCACTGGATTGAGCGCCGGATCGTTGTACATTTTGAGCTGGCGGTAGAGCTTGAACCGGCGTTCTCCAGCGAGTACCTGCTGCCAGAGGCGATCCAGACAACCAACAAGATCGCTGCGCTGCATGATGAGGATTTCCAGGCGCTCGCGATTGCGCTCGGCATGCCCCGCCGGAGCCCCGGGCCGTTCGATCTCTTCTGCCGTGTGAAATAGCTTAAGCGCGAGGATCGAAAGCCGGTCGATGATAAGACCAGGGCTTTCCGAGTGCAGCTCGGCTTCCGGATTCGGCAGGTTCGCGGTCCGCAGATTTTCCAGCAATAAAATGTCGCAGCGCTCGGCAAGGTCATTGCGGCGCTGATTGATGCGGTCGATGGTGCGCTTCACTTCAGCCAATTCGTGATCAGTGGCCTGCGGTGCGCGAGCCCTGTCTTCGGTGTGCCAAAGCTCAAAATTCGCCAGATGCTGTGTGAAGACGGTTGCTAGGAATTCGCTCGATGGTGAGAGTGGGAGATCGGGTGCTTCCGCGTGCCACAGTGCGGTAAGAGTGTCTTGCTGCCGGACAATTTCTTCGGCTGAAAAGATTATGGAGTCAGGTTGAGGCATAGTTGCAACGAGACGGCCTCGCTGTTGTTGCAGAGGTGCGCCAGCCCTTATGGTAGAGCGAGTCCATAACAGATGCGAGGCTACGGATGAAATTTGCTCGAATCGTATTCTGGTTTGCCGGGGTGTGGGGATTTCTGGTGCTCACGCCGATGTATTTTCTCTATGACACAGTGGGCACGCAGACGCCTCCACCCTTGACCCATCCCGGCTTCTATTACGGATTCGTTGGGGTGGGACTGGCTTGGCAGCTAGCCTTTTTCTTTATCGGTTCGGATCCGGTTCGGTATCGTCCGATGATGATTCCGGCAATGGCGGAAAAGTTTCTTTATGGCGTAACGCTGGTCGTGCTTTACTTGCAGGGACGAATTGGACCAAAGGAAATGTTCGGAATGGCAGATATTATCCTGGGTCTCTTCTTTGTGATGGCATTCTGGCGGACACGCGCTCTACCGCGAAATTCCGCCTGACAGGCGAGATGGAATTTCGACGATGAACGAGCGAATTCTCTGTATTTCGACATACGAAAAAGGGCAGGCGTTTATGCGCCGGTGTGCGGCAATGGGTTGCCGCGTGGCGCTGTTAACAGTCGAAAAGCTGAAAGACGCCGATTGGCCGCGTGACATCCTGGAAGAACTGGTGACCATGCCGGCCAATCTTTCCTTAGAGCAGATCATCCACACTGTGACCTACGTCGCTCGCGGCTGGAAGATTGACCGCCTTGTTGCGCTGGATGAGTTCGACATGGAGACGGTGGCCGCTCTGCGCGAGCATATGCGGATCCCCGGCATGGGTCGCACAACCACGGCATATTTTCGGGACAAACTGGCCATGCGGTTTGAGGCGCAAAGGGCCGGGGTGCTTGTGCCGGAGTTTTCCCCGGTGCTCAACTATGACGATTTGCGTGTCTATATGGACAACGTGCCCGGGCCATGGGTTTTGAAACCACGCGCCGAAGCGTCAGCTATCGGCATCAGGAAGATTCACGAGCCGGAACAACTGTGGCGCACGCTCGATGAACTGGGCGACCGGCAAAGTTACTATCTTTTGGAACGGTTTGTCCCCGGCGATATTTATCATGTCGACGCCATTACCAGTGAGCGGCGGGTGATGTTCGCCGAGGTCAGCCGCTACGGCAAGCCTCCGATGCAGGTAATGCACGAGGGCGGCGTATTTACGACGCGGGTCGTGGACCGCGCAGGCGATGACGCGCGGCAACTTATTGCCCTGAACGCTCGGCTGATTCCCGCACTGGGGATGGTACGCGGAGTGACGCATGCCGAGTACATTCGCGGCAGAGATGGCAGGTACTATTTTCTCGAGGTGGCAGCGCGTGTGGGCGGAGCCTTTATCGCCGACGTGGTGGAATTCGCCACCGGCGTCAACCTTTGGGAGGAATGGGCGCGCATTGAAGTGTGTTCGGTGCGTGGAGAGGCGTATAACCCGCCGGTCCAGTTGCGGGATTATGCGGGGAGCGTGCTGTGCCTGGCCCGTTCCGCTGATCCGGATGTCTCTGCCTTCGATGCGCCGGAGATTGTCTATCGCATGAAGAAACATCACCACGCAGGCCTCATTGTGAGGTCAGAAGACCCAGAGCGCGTGAAGTCACTGCTGGATGATTATGGAATGCGCTTCGCCGAGATGTACCTTGCGGTGCAGCCTGTTCCCGACAAGCCGACCGACTGACCTGGGACCCAGAACAAACTCAAGTTTTCTCCCCTATGTAGAAAACTATATAATGCCGCTCTCGCTCGCATTTAGGGATCGCCGGGCGGGTAGTTTTCTGCTTGAGGTGAACATGAGGCTTATCGGAAGCAAAATGTCCAGTCGCTTTTGGATGGTTGTTTGTGTTCTCGCATCTGCCGGGCGAGCGCAGATGACGACTTCGCAATATGACAATGCGCGGACCGGAGCTTATCTCAATGAAACCCAGTTAACGCCGCAAAACGTCAATCCAAAGCAGTTTGGAAAGCTTTTCACTCTGAAAGTGGACGGGGACGTGTACGCGCAGCCGCTCTTCCTGGCAGGCGTGCAGATCCCGGGCAAAGGGCGGCATGATGTCGTATTCATTGCGACGGAGCATGACAGCGTCTATGCATTCGATGCCTATGGAAATCCCTCCACGCCGCTCTGGCAGGTCAGCTTCCTCAAGGACGGCGCCTCTACGATTTCGGCACGTGAAGTGGAGTGCCCATTCATTGTGCCGGAAGTGGGGATCACATCCACTCCGGTGATGGATGCGAAATCAGGCACGCTTTATGTGCTCGCCCGCACCGAGCAGACACATTATCTTACCCGCGATTTTCACCAGAAACTTCATGCTCTGGCAGTGACAACCGGAGTGGAAAAATTTGGCGGCCCAACAGAAATACACGCGACGGTGCGCGGCCAGGGAAACGGCAGTTCGGGTGGCAATCTGGCTTTCGAGCCACTGCGAGAGAATCCGCGGGCAGCCCTGTTGCTCGCGAATGGCACGGTTTATCTCTCCTGGGCGTCTTCCTGCGATGTCGGTCCTTATCACGGCTGGATAATGGCGTACGATGCTCATACCCTGCAACAGAAGGCTGTGTGGAATGCTTCACCGGATGCGGATGACAGCGGCATATGGGCGAGCGATACGGGCCCTGCGGCAGATAAGGATGGCAATGTTTATGTCGCCACCGGCAACGGACTTTTCGACGCAGCCGGCGGGGGCCACAATTATGGAGATACATTTTTAAAACTGAACGGGCAGACTTTGAAGCCCGTGGATTACTTTGCTCCTTATAACGTGAGAGAACTCGATGCGAACGATGGCGATCTCGGCTCTGGTGGGCCGATGCTCCTGCCGGACCAGCCCGGACCGCATCCGCACCTTGCCGTTGTTGGCGGCAAAGATCCGCTCATTTACGTGCTCGACCGCGATCATCTCGGCCACTATCGCGCGGCAGGCAATACCCAGGCAGCGCAGACCATTCCCACTGTCGGTGGAATTTATGGATCAATGGCTTACTGGAACCATCATGTCTATGTGCTGAGCAGCGGTGATGCGCTGCGCGATTATGCGGTAGCAGATGGAAAGCTGACGCCGAAAGCGGCCAGCAGTTTCAAATTCGCAGACCATGCAGCCACCCCTGCGGTTTCCGCGAATGGCGACAGGAATGGAATTGTCTGGGTAGTGAGTTCAAAGGGTTGGAATTCTCCTAGCAGAACAGCGGTTCTGCACGCATGCGATGCGGCAAACATCGGGCATGAACTCTACAACACAGATCAAAATTCCGCTCGCGATCGGGCAGGCAGCGCGCTTCGATTTAACATGCCCACGATCGTGAATGGGCACGTCTATGTCGGCGCCAAAGGCGAAGTCGATGTCTATGGTTTGCTTCCGGCAAAAACCCAATGATGCACTCGACACGATGCCGGATGATCTGCGCGCTTGCCGTTATCGCATTGTGCGCCGGGTGCCGCAAGCCTTGTGCGGAAAACGGGGCTGTGCTCTTCAGAAAGAATTGCGGCGGATGCCACACGCCGCAACCGGGCCAGGTAAAAGCTGCTCCTGTGCTCGACGGATATTTCAAGCGGAATCCGCAGCCCAGTCTCCGTCAGACAAAGCGGACGATCCGAGACGGAGGACGTTTTATGCCTCCGTTTCGCAACCGATTGTCATCGGACCAGGTAGACGATCTGATCGCTTATTTGAAGAGCCGTCCATAAACCAGAGGATACGAGACCGGGACAGCTAAAATGGACGAGCAGGAACTTCGCATCGAAAGGAAAGTATCTGTGAGCGATACTGCTTACCAGTTTCCCCATCGCCGCTATAATCCGTTGCGCCAGCAATGGGTGCTGATTTCTCCGCACCGCACGCAGCGTCCGTGGCAGGGAGAAGTCAATCCGTCTTCCGGATTTTCGGATGTGCATTATGATCCCACCTGTTACCTGTGTCCATGCAATGAGCGCGCAGGGGGGCATCTTAATCCCAACTATGAAAACGTATTCATTTTCGATAATGACTATGCCGCGCTGCTGCCGGACTCGCCCGTGCCGCAAACAGCCGGCATGCCGGACCTGCTGCGCGCGGAGCAGGAACGCGGGCGTTGCCGGGTGCTCTGCTTTCATCCTGACCACAGTCTGACCGTCGCTCTGATGGAGGAGCGGGATATCCTCGGCGTGGTAAACGCATGGGTGGAACAGTACAAAGAACTCTCGGCAAATCCTGAGATCCGCCACGTGCAGATTTTCGAGAATCGCGGCGCGATGATGGGGGCAAGCAATCCGCATCCCCATTGTCAGATATGGGCGACCGAGCATGTTCCAGATGAGCCCGCTCTCGAAACCGAGTCACAGAAGGCATATAAGGCTGAGCATGGCTCGTGCCTGCTTTGCGATTACCTCAAGACGGAAACGGATGCGAAGACGCGTATTGTTTGCGAAAACGATGAGTTTCTGGTGGTGGTGCCGTGGTGGGCGGTCTGGCCCTTTGAAACGCTGGTGCTGGCGAAAAAGCATGTTGGATCAATGGCCGATTTCTCGGCTGCTCAGCGTGCCGCTCTGGCCAATATTCTGAAGCAGACGGCGACGCGCTACGACAATCTTTTCGAGACGAGCTTCCCTTACACGATGGGATTTCACCAGGCGCCCTGCGATGGCGAAGAGCATGATGAATGGCATTTCCATGCGCATTATTATCCGCCGCTCCTGCGTTCGGCTACGGTGCGCAAATTCATGGTGGGTTTCGAAATGTTAGGAATGCCGCAACGGGATATTACACCGGAAAGCGCGGCTGAGAGGCTGCGGTCTGTTAAAGTGGTCCATTTTACAAAGAAATAAAAGTGGATGAACCAAAGTCAGACTGTCATGATTCAAGTCAGCAAACCATTGACTTTATTGATTTTATGGTGAGCTCGCTGGGATTCGAACCCAGGACCCACGCCTTAAAAGGGCGTTGCTCTACCAACTGAGCTACGAGCTCACGGAAAATTCCGCTACTTCAAAAATAACATAGAAGTGACAACACCTTGCATGGGATCAGGCATTCTTATCGAGTGTGCATGTGTTGCGAGTTGCTTGCAGGCGCGGCATCTTACCCATGATGGGGTGCCTGAAATTTTGATGAAGGAAGACTACCTACGCTTCAGGATGAGGAGTCGTCATTTCCTGCCCGTGATTCTGCTTCTGATACTGCTGGCTATTGTCCCGGCACATGCGCAGACGGCGATTCAGCAGGGATTCAACCGGCTTTACAATCTGGACTTCTCTGGAGCTCATCAAAGTTTCGACACATGGGAGAAGATGCATCCCACTGACCCCATGGGTCCGGTTTCTCACGCGGCAGATTTCCTCTTCGCAGAATTTGACCGGCTTGGCGTGCTTCAGTCGCAATTCTTTGTCGACGACAACCGCTATGAATCGCGCAAGAAGGAAGCGCCTGATCCCAACATGAAAAAAATGTTCGATCAGGCGCTGAGCGCTACCGATGACCTCTCAAATAAAGCCCTGGCTGCCAACCCCGACGACTCCAATGCGCAATTCGCCAAAGTCTTCGCGCTGGGTCTGCGATCTGATTACGCTGCGTTGATCGAACGCCGCGATCTGGCGGCCATTAGCTATACCAAGCAGAGCCGGGCAATTGCTGAACAGCTGCTGAAGGAAAAGCCAGATGCTTACGATGCCTACCTCGCGGTCGGCATCGAGAATTATCTAAGCGGGATCAAGCCCGCGCCAATTCGTTGGATGCTGCAGATGGGCGGAGTGCAGACCGATAAGGGAGCCGGTCTGCGCGACCTGGAGCTGACTGCCACACACGGCGACCTGCTCGCACCCTTCGCGCGGCTTCTGCTGGCTGTGGCGGCATTACGCGACAAAGACACAGCAAAAGCATGTAGTCTTCTCAGCGGATTGTCAGCGCGCTATCCGCAGAACAATCTCTATCGAAACGAAACACAGCAGCGCTGCCACTAGAAAACTCTCGCGGCCGCTCTGCGCTAGATGATTTGATTGCTTGAACAATTCTGGTCTGTGCCGGCTGGCGCGCGCAAAAAGCGACATCAGGCCAGGCTGCACGATTGCGGAGATTGCATCCAATATCATCGGCAACGCAATGGATTTACAGATTAGGGCCTCCGATCCAGTTCAATCAGCAAAAGAAGCCGGGCTCCGTTACGTAACGGATGCGCAATCCGGTATCCTGCGAAAGCGGCGTGGCAAAGGGTTCCGCTACATCGGGCCAGACGGCAAGCCAGTGCGCGATGCCGAGACGCTTGCCCGTATCAAGTCCCTCGTGATTCCTCCTGCATGGACCGATGTGTGGATCTGCGCCAATCCCAAGGGACATCTTCAGGTAACCGGACGTGATGCCAAGGGCAGGAAACAAAGCAGGTACCATCCTCGCTGGCGTGAGATACGCGATGAGACCAAATACGAACGCATGATACTTTTCGGCACGGTTCTGCCTACCGTTCGTCAGCAGGTAGAGCAAGACCTTAGCCTCGCTGGAATGCCGCGAAAGAAGGTGCTGGCCGCCATCGTCCGGCTGATGGAGACCACGTACATTCGCGTTGGTAACGAGGAGTACGCGCGTACCAATCATTCCTACGGGCTAACCACCATGCGAAACCGTCATGTCGAAATAGAGGGCGCAAATATCACCTTCAAATTCGAAGGCAAGAGCGGCATTCGCCACAGCATCGATATCAATGACCGCAGGCTGGCAAAAATTATTCAGCGCTGCCAGGATCTCCCCGGCTACGAGCTCTTTCAGTTTGTCGATCGAGACGGAGAAAACCACACGATAGACTCGGCCGACGTAAATGATTACCTGCGCGAGATTACGAATCAGGATTTTACGGCGAAGGACTTTCGCACCTGGGCTGGGACCGTGCTCGCCAGCATGGCCCTTTGCGAGTTCGAAGCCTTTGCCTCAGATACAGAGGCGAAAAAGAATATCGTGCAGGCTATTAAACAGGTCGCCCGGCAACTCGGTAATACGCCTTCCGTCTGTAGGAAGTGCTATGTTCACCCTGCGATTCTGGAAAGCTATCTCAAGGGAGTTTTGCGCCGCAGTGCAAAGCGAAGCCACAGTAAGTCTGAAGATGGATTGCATGCGCTGCGCCAGGAAGAGGCTGCATTGATGCGCCTGCTGCGAAATGGCTCGTCCTGAGATTTTCCGGTCGGCAACCGAAAAAGTTTGCAGCGTGACATAGCTGCAGTCGACGGGTTGTGATCTCAATCCCTGTCGTTTGTTATAGTCAATAAGATGGCGTCGAAGGTTCAGGTAAGCGCGAAACTGCAGGAAAAATCTCCGGGAATTCCGTATGTCGCCTTTGTTCTTGGCTGGCTGGTTCCGGGATTAGGGCATGTGCTTACGAAGCACTGGATACGCGCCGCTCTGCTCTTTGTCTCGATTACATCTCTGTTCGTGCTCGGCATTATGATGCAGGGCAAACTCTACGTAGCCAATACCGGGGACATGCTGGAAATGCTTGGCTTCGCCGGCGATCTTGGCTGCGGTCTGCTGTATGTGATTGGACACCTCCTCGGTCTCGGCCATGGCGCGGTGCAGATTGCTACCGCTGACTACGGGACCAAGTTCATTGTTGTAGCCGGACTGCTGAATATTATCGCGGCGGTCGACGCGCACAACCTTCGCATAGGCAGGAAGCCGGCATGCTAGCACTCTCGCATTTTTCTTCGGTCCTGATCTTCGCCACATTTGCCTCGATTGTCTTTGGCATCACGCAGCGCACGACGCCCAAAGCCATGATCCGGTACGGTCTTTACTGCTGGAGCATGTTTGTCGGGATTGTGATTGCGGCCAGCTGGGTGATGTGGCTTATCCGCCGATAAGCTTAGTGCCAGGAACGGTCCCACACCATCGCATCGAAAGAGTGCTTCTCTACAAAACCGATGCGTCTGTAAAGCTCCACCGCGTTGGCGTTTTCTTCGGTGACGGTCAGCGTCAGTCCGCGAAAACCGCGACGGCTCAGATTCTCAGCACACTCTTCGATTAAACGAAGTCCCAGCCCAACTCCTCGCTGATCATGCGCAACGCAGACCTGCGTGATGTGCCCCACTTCTTCGCGCACTCGTGAGCACAACAGAACACCGACAAGAGAGGCATCCACGCTGCGGACGACCGAACGCGACGCGGCGGGATCGAAAATGCCGCAGCCGGGAAAGCGAACAATGTTGTGAAGGAAGCGCAACGAACCGGCAACCGACCGATATTGGTCGTTAATGTAGCTGTCCAGGTGGCTGTTATAGGCATCCGCTATCAAATAGCTTGCTGGCTGAAAGTCGCATTCGCGCCACGGATAAATAGTGAAGCCTTGAGGAATCTCCCGCGCTTGGACGGAGGGCTTAAACTGCGTCAGATCAAGCTCCATAAAGAGCCTGCGGAACAGCTTGAAACCGGTCTGGCGAAAGATTTCTGCGTGTACTCCATGTGGATGAAGCAGGAGCTGGCATTCGACGCGGTTGATGCCGGGCGAATGCTGCAACAGCTCGATCAGGTGATCCAGCAACTGGCTTTCCACGTCTGCAGCAGCGCCTGAGAGCGAAAAAACATCGCCAATGATGGCCTTATGGTCTTCGTAAACGCAGAAAATATATCCGCAGATGCGGCCATTTTCGACGGCAACATAGCCGGGCAGTACGCGGGAGTCGAGATATTGCAGCAGCAGGTCAGCTGAGGAACGGTAATCCCATTGCAGACGCTCGCTCCACATGCGGCTCTCCTCTTCCAGCACATGGCGCAGGCTGCTGGCAGAAAAGTGTCGAAGGTCGAGGATCTCGAGCTGCAATGCAGAACTCATCATTCACCGCTTACACGTGTCCCTGGGGGCGAGATCAGATTTTCGCCCTCTTTCCGGACACAAAATCCGGACTTACTTTGACTACTCGCGAGCAGTCACTGCGTAGACGACCAGGTTCTGAGCAGGATACACGAAGAGTGGCTGATATCGCCTTCCGGTAAGTTTTTGACGCAATTCGTCCACATAAGACTCACGCGCTACCAGAATATGCTGTTCCGGAGGAATGCCGTCCTCTTCATAATTCACCACTTTCCTGTCACGGTAAAACGAAAGTCCATATTCCATGTCACGACGGACCTTGTAAACAGCTACCGTGCCATCGGGCGGAGCGATCTGCTTTAGTATGCGATAAAGCGGCCTCGCCGAATAGGTGAGATCAATCAGTTGTACGGTGCCTTTGGTCGAGGCAATCTGTCCGAAGCCGAAGAATGGCCCGATCCCGTAGAGAAAGAGGAGCAGGATCACGATCGGAATCATGGTGGCGATCCGCAACCGTTGAATGCCGAAGCGGCCTACCGTGATCAGGATGAAGATGGCAGCCGCAAATCCGGTTGTACCGGCCGCAACCAGCGCATTCGCGGGTGGCCATGTATCCGAATGTTGAATAAGCCGCGGCAGTAACAGAACCAGAGTGGTAAGGGCGCCCGCCAGCACTCCATGCAGAATCAGCAGCCATGGTTTGAGACCGCGCCCGCGCATGCGGTTCAGGTAGTCACCGGTCAGAATGGTAATCGGCGGAATCGAAGGCAGAATATAGCCCGGCAGCTTGGATTCCGAAAACGAAAAGAAGACAACTGGAATCAACGCCCAGAGAACTAGAAATTCAGGAAAGGCGTCGCCTGTCCGTTGATGGCCCATGTAGTGGAACTTCGCCCGCCTTGCCCGCCATTCCGCGATGGAGCCCTGAATGGCGTCGTTCAACGCCGCGACAGCGATCACCGCCCACGGCATCAGACTCAACAGCAGAACGGGTATGTAATACCAGAAATGCTGATCATGCTCGAACCGGTTCGTGGCAAAACGCTCCAGGTTATGTTCGAGGAAAAACACCCGGAGGAAGTTCGGATTTCGCTTTTGTACCGCGATAAACCAGGGCAGAACCATCGCGAGGTAGAGGATGATGCCCGGCCACCAGACGCTTCGCCGCAGGATCGACCACTCCTTACGCAGCGCTGCAAAGGCGGTAATGATCACGATGGCAAGAAACGGAGCAACCGGCCCTTTGGCCAGCGTCGCCGCACCCACAAAGAAGTACAGGTCGAAGAGCCAGAATTTGCTGTCGGTCTCATACCAGGCATACCAGCCCAGCATGCCAATGCAGAACGGGGCAGCCAGTTGCATGTCAGTAGAGGCGCCACGCGCAAAGCTCAAGATTCCGGCACAGGAGGCAGTCAGGAGAGCCGCATCAAGCTGCCCCCCGGGGCGAAATCGCCGCATGTGCAGGAAAATGAGCGTGACCAGAACGAAGGCAAAGCTGGCCGAAGGGATGCGTGCCGTCCAGTCGTGCACCCCGAATTCCCTGAAGGCAAACATGGCCCGCCAGTAGTAGAGAGCAGGCTTTTCCAGCCACGGCTTGCCGTACAGAATCGGCGTGACGTAGTCGTGCCGGTTCAGCATCTCGCGAGCGATCTGGGCATAGCGCGGCTCGTCAGCGCCAACAAGGCCAATGCCAGCTCCGCCGAAGATGGGGACGAGACCATAAAAGAGAAAAAAAGCGGTGAAGAGAAAAAGAGTCAGTGCTTCCAGCGTCGTTCCCAGAAATGGGAAACGCGTCATAGCAGTCGTGGGATGGATGCGCAGCGCCTTGATGCTCTTGGAGATAGCCACGTTCTTCGTAAGGTCCCGCAGTAAGGCTATCAGATTCGGTCAGGCGACTTCATGAATCGCGGTGCTCAGGGTCTTTCGCGCGACATTCACGATCATCTCCGCCGCTTCCGGAAGCGGGCCGTCGAGCGTGCACCCGCTGGCGTGCTGGTGTCCGCCGCCTCCAAATCGCTCGGCAATGCGCGCTACATTCACGTCACCCTTGCTTCGCATGGAAAGCCGGACGCGATGGTTACTCAACTCCCGCAGAAAGATGGCAACGTCCACACCAGCGATGCCAATGCCGTAGTTCGCCAGCCCCTCGCAGTCTTCCTCTGCCGCATGCGTGCGAAGCATGTCCTCATGCGTGACCCACATCCAGGCAATACGTCCATCGCGCCGAAGGGTGGAAAGCGCCGCACCCAGCAGGAGCATCTTCGACATCGGGTGCGAAAAATAAACGTCTTTGGCGATGACCGCCGATCGTGCTCCGTGCCGCACCAGCTCTGCCGCAAGGTCAAAGGTATGCGCGCCAATACCCTCGTAGCAAAAGGATCCCGTATCTGTCAGAACAGCGGCATAGAGACAGTTAGCCATCTCCGGCGTGACATGAACCTCAGCGAGCATGGCCAGTTCATAAATCATCTCCGCGACGGCGCAGGCTTCCGTGTCGATCCAGTTCACCTGTCCGAAGGTGCGGCCGCTGACGTGATGATCGATATTGATGAGTTTTCGTCCCTCCAGACCACGGAGGCGCGACCTCTCGATGCCGTCGCATTCAAGCAGAATGACAGCATCATAGTCGCCATCCACGCGAGAGACCTGGCGAATGGCAGATGCACACGGAAGTGAGCGGTAGATCAGCGGCACTCGGTCGCACGAGACCATGTCCACGTGTTTGCCGAGCTGTTCAAGAATCATCGAGCAGGCCAGCATCGAACCCACCGCGTCGCCATCCGGGCGCGCATGTGCGCTGACCAGAAAACGCTGACCCGCTTCGATGGCTTGTAAGACTGCGTGAATGTTGTGCCGCTCGCCCATGATTCTCAGTTTTGCCGCTATCGGAATTTCTCTCCCGTATGACTACTCCACGGCACTCTTCTGCCGCTTCTTCGTGCGCCCCAGCAGTTCATCGATCCGGGTCTTCATCTTTTCTGAGCGGTCTATGTGAAACGTGAGCTCCGGCACATGCCGCACGCCCATGCGTTCCAGCAATTCATGCCGGATATAACCCCGTGCTGCCATTAACCCTTCCACTGTCTTTGCCTCTTCTTCCGGGCCACCATCGACGGCTACATAAATCAACGCCGACTTTCCCCCCGGGTTCAGCACCACTTGGCTGATATGGGCAAAACTGATACGAGGATCCGACAGCTCACCCTCGATCATGGCTCCAATTTCCTCGCGCAGCGTCTCCGCCACGCGATCCTGATGATATTTACGCGCCCGTTGTTCTGGCATTCTCTACTTCCTTTGGTTAAACGATTGAGAATATCAGACGAGACGGCCCTGGTCGCGTAAAAGTGAGCAAAAAGGTGGGAAATGGAGCCAGAACGAAGGTCCGGCATGCTGAAACAAGAGGTGTTATGAGGCTGGCTTCCGCAGGGTAGAGGCCAAATGTAAAACGCCTGTGGATATTGATCCACAGGCGCTAACAATTCAGTAGCCCTCCCCCAAGTGCTACTCAATGTCTGAACTGTATCTTGGGCGAGAGCGGTTGCATATACCAATTTAGTTTCCAAAAATGGAATTGTCGTAACCAGCAACAAGTTACCCTAGTCAGCCGAAGTGCTCCTTTTTCACGGGAATAGCTGGAACTGCCGACCGTCAATTGCTTAAATTTGCGCGGCTTTTTGCGAGGTATCCAGGATGTTTTGCGACGAGTTCACAGCCAGAAGGAGGAGCGCCGGCGGCAAAGGGAAGCATGGGCATGGCCAGGACAATCGCAGCAAACATACGACGCCGCTTTGATGGACTTTCGTCGCAGGATTCGTCTTTTCCATGACAAAGGCAACTTTAGATGATTAGAATGTTCGCGTTTACATTCCGTACACAAATCTGTTCTCTGAAGGGGAAGTTACAAGAAATGTCTCGTAGAAATATCTCTGCATCCTGGGTTCTCTCGCTGTGCATGCTGGCCGCCCCCGCCGCCGCCATCGCGCAATCCTCACAACTTGCCGCGACACCGCCAATGGGCTGGAATAGCTGGAACCATTTCGCCACGCGGGTGACGGATGCCGATGTTCGCGGCGCGGCGGATGCTCTGGTCTCCAGTGGCATGCGAGATGCAGGCTATATTTACGTGAACATCGACGACTCCTGGGAAGCCGGGCGCGATGCCCAGGGCAACATCCAGACGAACAAAAAGTTTCCCGATATGAAGGCGCTGTCCGATTATGTGCACTCGAAGGGCCTGAAACTGGGCATTTACTCTTCGCCTGGACCGCAGACCTGCGGCAAATATGAGGGCAGCTACCAGCACGAAGAGCAGGATGCAGAAACCTATGCAGCATGGGGCATCGATTACCTGAAGTACGACCAGTGCAGCTACGGCAAAATCATTCAACAGGAAGCCGGCAACGATCGCGAAAAGGCTTTTGCCATGCAGAAGGCCTCTTACGACAAGATGTACAAGGCTCTTAAAGCCACCGGTCGCCCTATCGTTTTCAGCATGTGCCAGTACGGCTTAAACAATGTGTGGGAGTGGGGAACCGAAGTAGGCGGCAACCTGTGGCGCACCACCGGCGATATCAACGACCACTACATGCGCATGGAACAGATCGGCTTCTCGCAGGCTGGCCTGTCAAAATACGCGGGGCCGGGACACTGGAACGATCCTGACATGCTCGAAGTCGGCAACGGCGGCATGACCGACGACGAATACCATCTGCACATGACGCTATGGGCGATTCTGGCTTCGCCGCTCCTTGCCGGAAACGATCTGAGCAAGATGAGCCCCGAGACTCTGGCGATTCTCACCAATAAAGAAGTCATTGCCGTCGATCAGGACGCGCTCGGCAAGCAGGGTGATCGCGTCTGGGCAGAAGGTCCGAGCGAAATATGGGCAAAGCCGCTCTCCGGCGGAGCAGAGGCCGTTGCGCTGTTCAACCGTGCGGATTCGGCGCGGCCCATCACGCTCAAGCTCAAAGACGTGGGCTTCGGCAACAATGCGAAGCTGCGCGATCTGTGGGCGGGCAAGGAAGTCACGGCGACCAACGGCAGCTACACGGTGCTGATTCCGAAACACGGAACGGTGCTGCTGAAAGTCAGCAAGTAGCAAATGGAAACAACAGAAGAACTTTCGGCGAGAACACTTTCCCGCGTCTCTCGCCGATTGATGCCTTTTCTCTTTGCGCTTTATGTGTTCGCGTATCTCGATCGAGTCAACGTCGGATACGCGGCACTCTTCATCCGGCGCGAGCTCAGCTTCAGCAATACGGTCTATGGCACCGGCGCGGGACTCTTCTTTCTGAGCTATGCGCTCTTTGAGGTACCAAGCAATCTGATCCTGATGCGCGTAGGTCCACGCCGTTGGATTGGCCTGCTCATGGCGATCTGGGGCGTTATTTCAGCCAGCATGCCGCTCGTGCATACGCCCGTTCAGTTTTATCTGCTTCGATTTCTTCTCGGCGCAGCCGAGGCCGGTTTCTTTCCCGGCATCGTTCTCTATCTCACATACTGGTTTCCAAAGCAGCAGCGGGCGCGGGCTGTTGCACGTTTTATGGTGGCGACAGCGATTGCGGGTGTGATTGGCGCTCCGCTTTCGAATCTGCTGCTGCGGCTCGATGGAGTGGCCGGCATCGCCGGATGGAAGTGGCTCTTCGTTGGCGAAGGCGTACCATCCATTTTGCTCGGCCTGCTTGTCTTCTGGGTACTGACTGATACACCGCATGAGGCAAGCTGGCTAAATCCAGACGAACGCAACTGGCTTATCGAAAAACTCACATCCGAGCAGGCGGACATTTCCGCAAAGCACTCCGTGCACTTGCGTGACGTATGGCGGAACGCGATGCTCTGGCGGCTGGCGTTTATCTATTTCGCCATCTCCGTGGGGCTCTACAGCCTCAGCTTATGGCTGCCGGTGGTGCTTAAGCAGATATCGCATGCTTCCGATGGGCGTGTCATTTTGCTGACGGCCATTCCTTATCTTGCAGCTACCGTTGCCATGCTCTGGATCGCGCACAGCTCGGACAAGCGGCAGAAGCGGCGCTGGTATCTGGTTGCGAGTCTGATTGCCGCAATGCTGGGCTTTATCTTGAGTGCATGGCTTGCCAATCCCTGGCTGGCGATGGCATCGTTATCGCTTGCAACAGCTGGAATCTGGGGCGGCTTCGGGCCGTTCTGGGCCATGCCCACGAGCATGCTGCGGGGAACAGCAGCCGCGGGCGGCATCGCTATCATTAACTCCGTCGGGGGTCTGGGCGGCTTCTGCGGCCCGTACCTGATGGGCGCGGTCAGCGATGCCACTCACAACTTTCATGCCGCGCTGCTGACGGCCGCAGGGCTGCTTTTGCTGGCGGCTCTCGTAGCAGCCAGGCTGCGCACAATCTGAATCAATTTGTAACGATAAGAGGCACAAATCGCGATGATGTTGCAATGGAATCGATACCATCAGGCAAGGCTATCCAGCAGATTTTTTTCACTCATTCTCATCCTGTCTCTTTTCTCAGCCTTGCCAGGCGCCGCACAAACGCAAAAGCCGGTGTGGCGCATTGGAATATTCGACCGCTCCTCTGCAGAATTCGCTGACGGCGCACCCAGCCAGGTGTCTACATTCGTCATCGGTCGCGACCAGACAGAGAAAAGCTGGTACGGATTTGCTCCGGCAGTCTTTCCTGCCGCCCGTGTGGAACCCTCCTCGGCACCACGCACCATCCAGTTTTCCTTGCCGGAAAAACCAGTCTCCGGATATCGCCTGCGTGTATCGCTTCTCATCGAGCACTCCAGCGTGCCCGCGCTACGTGTGGCGATTAATGGCCGAACCGGCACCTTCTATCTGCACCCCGAGCTGGATTACAGCATGGGCGACACGATGGCCGCTTTCTTTCCCGCGTATGGTCACGCAACGGTGGAATTTGATTTTCCCGGAAGTTATCTTCATTCGGGTACAAATTCCATCTCCCTGCAGGCTGTAGCCAACGCCGAGAAAGAAGTTCCCGATGCGGGATTCAATTATGACGCGGTCGAACTCGACCCATCGACTGCAGCATCGTCTGCGCCCAGCGCGCATATAGAACCGACGATCTTCTACCGACAACATGAGAACTCATTGACTGAGCAGGTAGATGTCTTTGTTCGCTACGGCCAGCGCCCGAAGTCGGGAAAAATTGATCTGGAAATCGCAGGACAGCACTTCCAGGCGCCGTTGCGCGGCGATCAGGATTTTGGCGAAGAGCGCATTCAGTTGCCAGTGCCCGAGTTCGCTGCGAGCTCCCAGGCCAGCCTTACCGTAGATCTGAATGGACGCACCACGCACTTCAAGCAGACCCTCAACCCGCAAAAGAAGTGGACGCTCTTTCTGGTCCCACATGTTCATCTCGATGTCGGCTACACGGATTACCAGGCAAAGGTCGCAACTATTCAAAGCCGCATTCTCGATGAGGCCATGGATCTGACGGCGAAGCATCCTGCCTTCCGCTTCAGCACCGACGGCTCATGGAACCTGGAACAATATCTCAAAACGCGCACGCCGCAGGAACAGCAACGAGTCATTCAGGCGATCCAGCACGAGCAGCTCTATATCCCGGCGCAATATGCCAACGTGCTCACCGGTTTTCCCACCGCGGAGACGCTGATCCGCTCACTCTATCCAAGTGCGAATTTCAGCCGCGAGCACGGCACGCCACTCAACTACGCCAACATCACTGACGTGCCTTCTTATTCGTGGTCCTATGCGTCAGTGCTGGCTGCGGCAGGCATCCAATATTTTCTTGCAGGAAGCAACAACGATCGCGCTCCAGTATTGCTGCAAGGCCATTTGAATGAGAATTCGCCCATGTACTGGGAAGGTCCTGACGGCAAGAAAGTGCTCTTCTGGTATTCGCGGCATTACATGCAGATGCAGTTCATGTTTGGACTTCCCCCGCTGCCGCAGACTGGCGAAGAAGTGGTGCCGCTGTTTCTGCAGATGTATCAGCGTCCGAATTATCAGGCGCACGCTGCCATTCTCTTTGGCACGCAGGTTGAGAACACTGACCTCTTTCCGCAGCAGGCAGAACTGGCCGATCAATGGAACGCGCTCTATGCCTATCCGCGCATTCAATACTCCGGCTTTCATGATGCTCTCGCCGAAATCGCAAAGCAGTTTGGCGATCACATTCCAACCGTTCGCGGAGATGGCGGACCCTACTGGGAAGATGGAATCGGCTCCGACGCTTTCTACGCCGCGATCGAGCGCGAGAACGAAAGCCGTGGTCCATCGGCAGAGAAGCTGGCCACCATCAGCTCGCTCGTGAATCCGCGCATCGCCGTCGATCACGAGGCTCTCGGCAAGATGTGGAACAACATGGTGCTCATGGATGAGCACACCTGGCTCTCCTGGAACAGCGTCTCCGATCCGGACAGCCGCGAGGCTACCGAGCAACTGCGTGTGAAAGATTCCCGCGCCACTACAGCCGCCGAGTTGCGTGATCACCTGCTGCGCGGCAGCATGGCCAGCATCGCAGACTCCATCGCTGCAGGTGTCGGCAGCGTCATCGTCTTCAATCCGCTTAACTGGAAGCGGGATGACGTTGTCAGCTTCGATCTCGACAAAGGTTATGAGATTGTCGATCGCACGACAGACCAGCCAGTATCCAGCACCGTAGTGCATGAAGGCCCGAACTTCCGCCGCGTCGAATTTGTCGCCAAAGATGTGCCAGCCGTCGGATACAAGGTCTATTCGCTTCGTCAATCTTCTGCTCCCGCGACTGAAGCGAAATCGGGCAGCGACACAACTCTCGAAAGCCCGTTCTATCGCGTAGAACTCGATCCCTCTACCGGCTCCCTGCGAAGCGTCTACGATAAGCAGCTGCAAAAAGAATTAGCAGATCAGAGCAGTCCTTACCGCTTCGGGCAATATCTGTATGTGAACGGCGGCGATAAGGAGCCGAACAGCGTCCTCCAATACCGCGTCGTCTCGCCAAAGCCGGAGCTGCAGGTTCACACCGCCGGGCAAGGCCATCTCGTATCGGTAGAACACACAGCTTACGGATGGAGCGCCCGCATCGAAAGCTCCGCCGAAAACACTCCGAAGATCATCAGCGAAATCCGCCTCTTCGAGAACGAAAAGAAAATTGAGTTCATCGAAGACGTAAACAAGAAAGAGGCTCTGACAAAAGAAGCGGTCTACTTCGCTTTCCCCTTCGCCATGAGTCATCCGCAATTTCAGTACGAAATTCAAAATGGCGTCGTCGATCCATCAAAGGACATGTACCCCGGCGCCGGCCACGAGTGGTTTTCTGTCCAGCATTGGGTATCGGTCCAGCAGGACGGCGCATCCGGCACCGTGATGCCGCTCGATACGCCGCTGGTCACGCTGGGCGACATCAATCGCGGAGCATGGCCAACCGAGTTCGGCTCGCGCCCCGGCAGCATCTTCGCCTATGCCATGAACAATTACTGGCACACGAACTATCGCGCCGCACAGGGTGGCGACTTCCGCTTTCGCTTCGTGATTACCAGCGCCCCATCGACCGATGCGACCGCGCTGAGCCGTGTGGGATGGCAGGAGATGACGCCGCTCGAAGTGGACGAAATCCGCTCGCAGGATAAAGCACTCGACCTTCCCCGCCCGCTTGACGGAAAACAGGCCAGCTTCCTCACCATCGACGATCCCAACCTGGTGCTCGATACCTGGAAGCCTGCCGAAGATGGCGACGGCACCATCCTGCGCCTGATCGACCTGGGTGGTGCAACGCGCACGGTCTCTGTCAAAACACCGCTGCTCGCTATTCATAAAGTCTGGGAAACGGACGCGGTCGAGCGCAACCAGAAAGAACTGACCGCGCAGGATCAAAATGGATTTACGGTCGAGGTGCATCCGCATGAGATTGTCACGATTCGGCTTAGCGGCGATCCTCTGCTGAAAGCGCCCACCGAATAATTCCCAATGCGGGTCTGGCGCGCTGATTTCGTTCTCAATCGGCGCGCCTTTCGACTTGTATTGCCGAGAAACAGTAAAATAAGAGTGACGATGAAATGTCTGGTCATCTCTCGCGTATTTTCACCACGACAAGCTGTCTCCGCTGAAGGCCCTGTGAGGCCTGAGTGGCGCTGCTTGCCTCGCATCTCGCGAAAACGCGAACCTCGACCGGCAGCATCTACCGGAATCAATTATTTATGAGTGCTACCAAGCTGGAACCGACACATAGTGATCTGCAGGAGCAGCTGCAGAGCAGGGAACAAGTTTTCGACGCCTTTCGCCGCTGGGGCTACCTTCAGGCGCAGCTTGATCCCTTAGGCCAATACCTCCCTGCCGAGCCAATCCCCGAACTTGATCTTGAAGGCGACGATGCGGATGAAGCCCGCAGCTACTACTGCGGAACCATCGCGGCGGAGTTCATGCACATCGCCAGCCGCGAGCGCCGCCAGTGGATCGCCGACCGGCTGGAGACGCCGGCTCAAGACGTTGATCAAAAGAGAATTCTCGATCTGCTCATCAAAGCCGATGTCTTCGAGCAGGTCATCCAGTCGCGCTATCTCGGCACCAAGAGATTTTCGCTCGAAGGCGTGACGGCGCTGATTCCGTTTCTCGACGAGCTGTTGAATCGCTCGAGCGAGCTGGGCGCAGAAAAAGCCGTCATCGGTATGAGCCATCGCGGACGCCTCAGCGTCATGGTGAACACCTTTGGCAAATCGCCCGCCGATATTTTTTCCAAGTTTGAAGATGTAGACCCGCGCAGCATTCTCGGCGGCGGCGACGTGAAATATCACGTAGGCGCCACCGGCGATTACACTACCCGCGACAACAAATCGGTCGCCCTGCATCTGGTGTCGAATCCCAGCCACCTGGAAGCCGTCGATCCCGTAGCCATGGGCCGCACCCGCGCAAAGCAGGCACGCTATGGCAAAGAGGGACAGGACCGCGTGCTGCCGATCGTCATTCACGGCGACGCAGCTTTTGCCGGACAGGGCATCTGGGCTGAGACGCTGAACCTCGGTTCGATTGATGGTTTCACCGTCGGCGGCGGCATCCACATCATCGCCAACAACCTCATCGGCTTCACCGCCGAGCCAGACGAATCGAACTCGTCGCGCTTTGCCTCCGATTTGGCGAAGCGCATGCCGATTCCCATCTTCCACGTCAACGCGGAAGACCCTGACGCAGTCGTGCGCATCGCAGCGTTGGCCATCGACTACCGCTATACCTTCAAGAGCGATGTCGTCATCGACCTCATCGGCTATCGCCGCCACGGACACAGCGAAGTCGACGATCCGACGATTACGCAGCCCTTGCGTTACGCGAAGATCAAGGACCATCCTCCGCTCTACGAGATTTACGCGAAGAAACTGGGCGCCGACATCGCCGGGCGCGTAAAAGAATTGCAGACCGGTTTCGCCGAGGCGCAGCGCGCCGCCAAGTCGATGAAGAAGATGCCGACACTCGCACAGCTACCTGACTACTGGTCGGCCTATGCAGGCGGCAAATACAAGCCGGAATATGAAGTCGAAACCGGCCTCACCCCTGAAGAAGTCGGCAAGATCGCTCTCGGCCTCACAAAATATCCGGCGAACTTCCACGTTCATCCCAAGATCAAGAAGCTGCTCGAACAGCGCACCGAGATGGGCGAAGGCAAAAAGCCCTTCGACTACGGCATGGCCGAGGCCGTCGCTATCGGCTCACTGCTCACGCAGGGCACTCCGGTGCGTCTCACCGGACAGGACAGCCAGCGCGGAACCTTCAATCATCGCCACAGCGTTCTCATCGATATCGAAAACGAAGAGAGGCACATCCCGCTCAACCATCTCGCCGATGGACAGGCCGAGTTCGAAGTCTACAACTCCATCCTCTCCGAGGCCGGAGTGCTTGGCTACGAGTACGGCTACAGCCGCGACTACCCGGAAAAGCTGATCATGTGGGAAGCGCAGTTCGGCGACTTCGCCAACGGCGCGCAGATCATCATCGACCAGTTCATCTCCTCCGGCGAAGACAAGTGGGGATTGCTCGGCGGCGTCGTCGTCCTCCTGCCGCACGGTTATGAAGGCCAGGGCCCCGAGCATTCAAGCGCCCGCGTCGAACGCTACCTGCAACTCGCAGCGCACGACAACATGCAGATATGCCAGCCTTCCACGGCCGCGCAGTACTTCCATCTGCTGCGGCGTCAGGCCATGCGCAAGTGGCGCAAGCCGCTCATCGTCTTCACGCCCAAGAGCATGCTGCGCCATCCCGATGCGGTCTCCTCCATCGAAGATTTTGCCCAGCCGCACTTCCTCAACGTGCTGCCGGAGACGGAAATCCCAAGCGCAAAGCGCCTGCTCGTCTGCACCGGAAAGATCGGCCACGAGCTGCGTGTCGAGCGCGAAAAGCGTAAGGACACGTCGACGGGCATCATCTTCCTCGAGCAGCTTTACCCGTGGCCCGAGGCCGAGCTCGAAGCCGCCATCCAGGCGCACCCCGAGGCGCACGAAGTTATCTGGGTGCAGGAAGAACCGGAGAACATGGGCGCACTCTCCTTTGTCATGCCAAGGCTCAAGCGGCTCGCCCGCGACCGCCAGGTGCTGAGCATCAAGCGGTCAGCAGCAGCAAGCCCGGCCACCGGATCGGCCAAAGCGCACGAGATGGAGCAAAAGACTCTGATCGAATTGGCACTCAGCTCCGGATTACAGGAGAAGGCCAGCAAGTAAGCTGGCCCGGAAACAACAATGCCTCCGGCGGCGGACTAGCCGTCCGGGGCAAATGAAAAAGCCCCAGTAAAAACTGGGGCTTTTTCATTTTCAATGGGCGCTCACTTCTGGCCTCGGCCGATGTTTGATGTTTATAGATGCCATCATCCAAGCGAGAGCCGCAGCATGCGCCACCCCAAAACGCCGTCATCCTGAGCGAAGTCGAAGGACCCGCGCGAACAAAGTTCGTGCGAAGCGAGCGACGCTCGGCCCCCCTTTAGCTGTTAATGAACTGCCAAGTTACCAAAGCCATCAAGACAGCCCGCACCAATCCAACTAACTTACTTAAAACAAGATGCCAGCCCCCACGTACTACACCTACATCATGTCCAGCCGGACAAGGGTTTTATACATAGGCATCACCAGCAACTTAGAACTCCGGGTACAACAACATAAACAAAACCAGCACGACGGATTCACCAGAGAATACCGCTGCCACCACTTAGTCTGGTTCGAGCGCTACGCGACCGCCGCATCCGCCATCGCCAGAGAAAAACAATTAAAGGGCTGGAGACGATCCAAAAAACTAGCCCTCATCGAACAGCAAAACCTGGAATGGCAAGACCTGAGTCAGGACTGGGGCAAAAGCTTCTTGCACGAATCGTCTACTAACCCTCCCGTCACGCAGTCATCCTGAGCGAGAGCCGCAACATACGCCGCTCAAAAAAGAGGGCTGTCAAAAGAGGGCCGTCATCCTGAGCGTAGTCGAAGGACCCGCACGAACAAAGTTCGTGCGAAGCCTCGCGCAAGCAAGGCCCTAAATACACATTTCCGTCATAAAATGTCGATCCTTTCACCGTGGTCAGAAGCGTTGCGGAGCAACGCCCGGTAGAAGCACCGGCCTTCAGGCCGGTGAACCGGATTCGTAAGATGAGGGCCTTCAGGCCCGGGCTTCTTCTCTGTCAAGCCCCTTCAACCGTATTTATTTCCTAACCCACACATTATAAAAGGAAAATATCAAGAGTAATTTGGCAGTCTATTTCGCTCAACCTGCTAAAATGGAAATAGAGAGAAAAAACAAACGCCCGCCTGCGCGGGCGTTTTTCATTTTCAGATTGAAAACCGGGGGACCCTCCCGTAAGTCATTGAAAACAATAGAACCGACCTAACCCAAGCAGAATCAGTAGCATAGCGGGGGATCATCCCCCCGTAAACCATTGAAAACAAACAAAACCAGCCCACCCGACCCAGGGGGGAGGGGGAGGATACCCATGCCTGCCAGACAAACCGCCAGCGATTACGAGTGCCAGCACGTTCGTCCCAGCGGAAGAAAATGCGAAGCCACAGCCATTCGCGGACACCGCTTCTGCTACTTCCATCTTCAAACCCGTCGCAGCCAATCCGCCATCACGCCCGCCGAAGCCGTCGCTAACGGAGCCACCGCACCTGCTCCCGCCGCTACGATTCTCACCTTGCCGATGCTCGAAGACCGCAGCGCCATCCAGCTTGTGATTACCGACCTCCTCCGCGCTCTTGCCGCCAATCAGATCGACACCAAGCGCGCCAGCCTTCTCCTCTACGGCCTCCAGATCGCCTCCGCCAACTGCAGCAAATACGACGGTATCGGCCATCTCCATCCCGTCTGCAGCCTCGAACTCACTCCCGAAGGCGAAGAAGTCGGACCCCTCGTCGAAGCCTGACAGCTGGAAACGCGCCACCGGCACCGATAAGGCTCGGGGAATAATGCTCCATATGTCACGAAAACGGGCCGAAACTCCCCGTTTCGGACAGTTAATTTCCCGAAAATACGGTGAATTTTGGTCCTGGTGCCGTAAAAGCACATATTTTTGTGCAGTTTTTACTGGTGTTTGGGAACTTTGTTCTGGCAGAATTTCATCTCAACTCTTTTTAGAGGAGAGGTCTGTCTCTATGGCGTCGACGGTTTGGAAAGGCTATGTTTCCTTTGGTTTGATTTCAGTGCCCATTCGCCTCTTTGTGGCGGCTCGCGAGCAGCATGTGAGCTTCAACCAGATCCACAGGGAATGCGGAACCCGCGTGAAGCAGCAGCTCTTCTGCCCGCACTGTGAGCGCGTGGTCGAGCGCAGTGAGATTGCCAAGGGCTATCCGGTGGAGAAGGACACCTATGTCCAGGTGACCGAAGACGAGCTGAAGGGCCTCGAGGCCGAATCGTCGGAGTCCATGGATATCCTGCAATTCGTAAAGCAGGACGATGTAGACCCGATCTACTACCAGACCTCTTATTTCACCGTCGCGGAGGATCCGGGCCGTCGCGCCTACTCGCTGATCCTGAAGGGCATGGAGAGCCTGAAGTTGGCCGCCATCGCCAAGCTGACGCTGCATCAGCGGGAACAGGTCGTCCTCATCCGCCCCTACGACAAGGGCCTGATTCTGCATACGTTGTACTATCCGGCGGAAGTGCGCGAGATCGCCGAATATGGCCAGGGCGATGAGGATCTAAAGCTGCAGAAGGCCGAGATCGATCTGGCAGAGCAGTTCATGAAGCAGCTTACCGAGAAGTTCGATCCGGAACAGTACAAGGATGAGTATCAGACGCGGGTCGAGGCGCTGATCGAGACGAAGGAAGCCGGACTTGCTCCCAAGTCCGACAAGCAGCCGAAAAGACGGCTGGCTCCGGTGATCAACCTGATGGACGCGCTCAAGAAGAGCATGGAAGAGCAGGAAGCCGCGGGCAAGAAGGCTCCCCAGCGCGAAACAGCTCCTGCGGCGGCGAAGTCTGCTTCACGGAGGAAGAAGGTTGGATAGGACGATTCTGCGCTCAGAATGACCGCATATTTACGGTAAATGCATAGGAGATGTGTACTCGCACATCTCCTATTTCGTTATGTTCTTTCCGAAATGGAAGACCGGGCCGATAGAGGCGCGGGTCGTCCAGCGGCCGTCCTTGAGCAGATCGTCGAAGAGATGGTTGTGGACGAAATCAGCCTGTGCCCGCAGCCCGAAGTGCGGCGTAACATTCCAGTCAAACCCTCCGCCAAATCCATAGAATCCGGTCCAGTCGGTCTTCTTGCCGGATGGCGCGAGTTCCGCGACGATAGCGGTCGCGACCGGATCGGTCGGGCGCGGCGTGGCCGTTTCGTGGATGGCACCGATCGAGGGACGCACGAAGATGGTGACCGGAACGTAGTGGCGGATGACCAGCTGCGGTCCGGCGGCGTAGGTCTCCGTGGTGTTGTCGGTTGGGACCGAAAGCTGGTAGCTGGGCGGGATGACGTCTTCGGCCTTCAGCAGCGTCAGCAGGCCATCGATCTGGGTCTGCAGCGAAGTGGTGAGGAGATTCGGGGTGAGGGAATTGTGGCCGGTGACGATGGAGTAGTCGAAGCCGATCCCCATCCAGCGCCTGGCGTTGTATCCGGCCTGGAGGTGATATCCGCGCTCGGCAAGATTGAAGGTCGGCGTTTCGAAATAGGTGAAGCCGGAATAGATTTCATAGCGTTTGATGTCGGTCTGTTGAGGGTGAGCCGAAGTGAAGGCGGCGAAGAAGACGATCAGCAGCGTGGCACGGACGAGGATGGTCCTGAGCATGGGGGTGTCCTATGAAGGCCCAGAGGGCCTTTGCAAAACAGCAGAAAGATTAATAACGGCGAAGGAGAATTGGCAAGTGCTGCTGTTTACCTGGAGAGCAACCGCGCGAGATGGAAGTAGCGCAGTGCGTAGGCAGCATCGCGCAGGATCTGGGCTTTCAGGGCTTCGGGCGAAGGAAAGCGCTGCTCTGAGCGGATGCGCTTGAGGAAGGTGAGTTCGAGCGGAGTTTCATCCGTGAGATCGATGGGTCGATAGTCGAAGAGATAGGACTCGACGGCGAACGAATCCTCGCCAAAGGTGGGCCGGTTGCCGGCGTTGGTGACGGCATTGAAGACGGGTGCGCTGGGATGGTTGCCGATCCGGATACGCGTGACATAAACCCCATTGGCGGGGAGCAGTTCGCTATAAGGCGCGAGGTTGATGGTGGGCACGGTGAGACGGTTGCCGATGCCGCGGCCTTTCGCCGGAGTGGAGAGGATGGAAAATGGGCGTCCGAGCAGAGCCCGGGCTGCCGTCATCTCTCCGCTTGTGATGCGCTGGCGTATCTGGCTGCTTGAGACTGGCATGCCGCGTACGGTGCGGGTATGGTGAGCGGCCACGGTGAATCCGAGTTGTCTGCCCAGCTCCCCAAGTTCCTTGATCCCGGCTTGCGCCTGGTAGCCGAAGCGGAAGGTATCGCCTTCGTGAACTTCTGCGGCATGCAGGCCATCATGGAGCACCTCACGTGCGAACGTTTCTGCGGCCATGTGGGAAAACTCTTCGGTGAAAGGCAGAATGACCGTGGCGTCGAGGCCGGTTTCGGCGAGCAGACGCAGACGCTCAGGCATGGGGCTGATGAGCTTAGGCGCGACATCGGGGCGCAGGATGCGAACGGGATGCGGATCGAAGGTGACAGCGATGCACTTTGCGCCGAGGGCACGGGCGCGGTTGCGGGCGTGTTCGATGATCCAGCGGTGACCGCAGTGAACTCCATCAAAGTTGCCGATGGCGATGACGGTGGGGCCATAGCTGGCGGGGACTTCATCGAGGGCGCGGAAGACTTGCATGGTTATAGCTCGATTGGGATGCGCAGCCCATCATAGGCGAGGCGAATGTGGGGCGGCAGCTCGCTTTCGGTGTCGGCGTGGTGGAGGTCGTGCGAGATGTGGGTGAACCAGGCGTGGCGCGGCTGAAGGCGTTCGATCCAATGCAGAGCCTGATCGACATTGGAGTGGCTGGGATGCGGCCTTTTGCGCAGCGCGTCGATGATGAGGACGCCGAGGTTTTGCAGCAGAGGCAGGCTGGCGTCGGGGATGATGTTCATGTCGGTGAGATAAGCAGCGTTCCCGAAGCGGAAGCCTGCCACCTCTTGCTCGCCGTGGATGAGCGGCACGCGCTGGAAAGTGGCTCCGTGAATGGTGACGGATTCCTGGCCTTCGAGACGGTGCATGCGGACGCGGGCGCGGGTCGGATATTTCGATTCGGTCGAGAAGGTATAGTCGAAGATTCTCTCGATGATGGTGGCGCTGGAGTCGTCGGCATAAAGAGGCATGTGGCCGTCGGGATGATGGAAGGTGAGCGGGCGCAGATCATCGAGGCCGAGGATGTGGTCGGCGTGGGAGTGGGTGTAGAGGACGGCATCGATGTGGCGGATTTTTTCGCGCAGAACCTGTTCGCGGAAGTCAGGGCCGGTGTCGATGAGGACACAATGGTCTTCCCATTGAATGGCGGCGGAGGTGCGCAGGCGGCGATCTCTCGGATCAGACGAGGTGCAGACGTGGCATTCGCATCCGAGCGTGGGGACGCCCATTGAGGTGCCACTGCCGAGGATAGTAAGAGTCGCCTGCATTTTGTTTTATTGAGTCATGATCCCGCCCCTTGCTTTGCAAAGGACGGGATACCCGCAGGTCGTTAGACGGTGCGACTCACGCTCCGCTCAGGATGACGAACTGTATCGTTGTTGCTAAAGGGGATAGCGTTTCTCGTTATTTTTTTGGTGGCGGTTGCTGGGCTGATTTGGCGATGGCGTTGGTGATCTCGATGAACATCATGCGGAGATCGAAGAGTGCATTTTGCAACAGGCGCTGTTCCTTATCGGTCAGGTTGCCTTTGGTTTTCTCATACAAAATTGAGAGCATTTCGATGCTCTGGCGGGCGCCGACGATATCAATGCGTGGCTGCTGGCCCTCTTCCGTGCCTGCACCCATGGCCATGACAGCGGAGAGATAAATGGATTGGACGAGGTGTTCGAAGGTGGTGTCCGGTGTTGCCTCAACGCCGGGATTGGCGTGGCGCAGCAGGTCGTCGATCTCGCGTGACGATTGCTGGTAGGCGGCATGTTGCTCGGCGTGTTCTGCGGCTGACGGGCCGACAGGCAGTTCTTCAACCGGAGCCTGCTGCACTTTTTCTCCCGGCTTCGCATCCTCCTGCTTCGGGGAAGGCATGGTGATGACGCGAGCGGAGGAGTCGGTTGCGCGTGCAGATTCTTCCTGCTTGGAGCTTGCGGCTTCTTCGCGGGGATCTCCCTCGATGGTGAACTTGCGGCGGTCGGTCACGGTAAATTCAGGTGGTTTTTCGTCCATAGTCTCTTCTCGTCAGGGCAATACGGGAGATGCGTCGAGCGGAATCGCTTTGCCTCCCGGGTAAATCATGCTGGCTTTACGCTCCAGGGCTTCGACGCGCACCATTCCAAGGGCGAAGGTGCGGGTGAGGCCAGGCAGCGCGTAGTGGGCGACGCTGGTGATTTCGCCGATTGGTTTGTCGTCGCCTTCGGCGATCAATTCAGCGCCGGGAGCGGGTTTCGCGCCGATAAGTTCGAACCGGCGCAGGGTGCGGTGCACGGTGGCGCGCGAACGGATGCGCTCAACGATCTCCTGCCCTAGATAGCAGCCCTTGTTGAAATTCAGGGCGCGGTCCTGGCCTATCTCCTGCGGCAGGTAGCGGTCACTCATATCGACGCCATAACGAGGCGTGCCTTCGAGGATGCGCAGAGACTCAAGCGCCTGGAAGCCGACGGGTTTGGCGCCGGCTTCGGTGAGCATGCGCCAGGCTTCCGGGAGATGTTCGGCGGCAAGCCACAACTCAAAGCGCGGTACAAGAACGCCGTAGGCCCGAATGATCGTCAGCGGAATGCCCTGCAATGTGGCCTGTGCAAACGCCAACATTTCAGGAACAGGCAGCCCGAGTGCGCTAAGGATTTCAGGTGCTTGCGGACCGGCCAAGCCAAGAATGGTGTGTTCTGCGTCTAATTCCTGTAACTCCACGTCGTCCATGATGATGAAGTGGTCGAGGTGGCTGATAAGACGAGCGGCCTGCGAGCGGTCGGTTTTAAGGAGCAGATCATCAGAAGCGCGGAAGACGTAGCCATCCCCCTGAATGCGGCCCTGCGCGTTCAGAATCAGGGTATAGTTGCCGTAACCATGCGGAAGCGACTGTACTGTGTTGGTGACCATGCCGTTCAGCCAGCGGACACGGTCTTCTCCGGTAATGCGGATGCGGGTGAGATAACCGAGGTCATACACGGCAGAGGAATGGACGAGCGAGGCAAATTCCGATTCGATGCCGGCGAAGGCGCGAGGCGTAATCCGTCCGAGGTGCATCTGAAGGTCAGATGTAGGCGCCAGGGCAGCCAGCGGCGTGAGTCCGGACTCGGCAACTTGCGGCATTTCGCTCATAAGGAAATTATAGCTTTCCAGACGGAACTGGGCTGGAGATGAGAATGGCGTTTGAGATGAAGAAGATAAGGCATTTAGCCCTGGTGCTGGTGGCTGTCGTAGGAGCAGGTGTCGCGCAAACGCCTGCCGACACCAACCTTCCGAAGGCAACCCCACAGGCTACACGCATTACACCCGCCCAGGCGAAAGAGCTGTTTAACTCGGTTGGCGTGATTTTGAAATTTGCCTCTGACGACAGCAAACTGCCAATTAAGCGTGAAGTGAAGCGCAAGCTGACGACTCGCGAGGCGGTGGAGAAATACCTTGTCGAAAAGATGAATGATGACAAGGACGCCAAGCGCATGGAGCGGTCGGAGATTGTGCTGAAAAAGTTTGGCTTGCTGGATCGGGATTTTCAGCTGCGACCTTTTCTCCTGCAACTGCTGAAGGAGCAGATTGAAGCCTATTACGACAGCAAGACGAAGACGGTCAACCTGCTGGACTGGGCTACTCCGGATACGCAAAAGCCGGTACTGGCGCATGAGCTGACACACGCTTTGCAGGACCAGCACGTGGACCTGGATAAGTGGGAAGACGGGACGAGCGAAGAACTGTCACACAATGTGAAGCAGGATAACGAGCATATCCAGACGGATGAGGTAGATACGGCGCGCGAGGCAGTGCTGGAAGGCCAGGCGATGGCCGTCTATCTCGATTATGCGCTGGCTCCATCCGGCAAGAGCCTGCTGACGGCACCGGATGTTGCGGACAATCTGGCGGATGCGGATGACACGTCGGACTCACCGGTGTTGGCGCGGGCTCCCCTGGTGCTCAAGGAGTCGCTGCTGTTTCCCTATCAGGACGGGCTGAAGTTTGAGCAGACAGTATTGAAGGATCAGGGTCAGACGGGCGCTTTTGCCGGTGTGCTGGATCGGCCGCCGGCTTCGAGTTTCGAGATTATGAATCCGCGCGCGTACATGCGGAAGCACAAGGTGCCGGTGCTCGAGATGCCGGATGTGCATCCCTTACTGGATGCGAACTATGAGCCGTACGACATCGGCGTGATGGGCGAGCTGGATGTACGCATGCTGACAGAACTATTCGGAGGACAAAAGGTATCGCAGGCGCTGACTCCGGCGTGGGACGGCGGAATCTATTATGCGGTGCAGCGCAAGCAGGCGAAGACGGAAGCCGAGAAGGATTCGACAGCTTCGGTGGGACTCTTTTACCTGTCGCAGTGGAAGTCGCCGGAGGCCGCCCAGGTATTTACGAAACTGTATGCCGATGAGCTGGGTAAAAAGTATTCCAACGTAACGCGCGACAACAATGACGAAGCGGACAGAACCGAGCAGATTTATAACACCAACGAAGGCCAGGTTGTGCTGACAACGAGTGGCCGGATGGTGTTTGTGAGTGAGAGTTTCGATTTGACGACGGCACGCAAGCTGGCATTTCTGGTGATGGGTGCGCAGGGAAGTGACGACGACAGCCAGGCGGCGAAGCTGGCATGGCATGCACCAAAAGGAGGAACCCATGAATTAAGCGCGAGCATGGTGCACTTCTTTTCCGGCTGCGGCCTGATGCGGGCTGCAGCGCCGCATTTATACTGAATTCTTCGCATTGTTTTTAATCCCAAGATTCTTCCGGGCTCGGAAGATGCGATGGAGTTTGGTTTGCAGCAAGCAGAGATTGGAATCATCGGGGGCAGCGGCCTTTACGCCATGCCTGGGCTGACCAATACGCGTGAAGAGCGCGTTGAGACGCCATTTGGCGAGCCGAGCGATGCCTTTGTGCTGGGCGATCTGGAAGGGCGGAAAGTGGCCTTTTTGGCGCGGCACGGGCGGGGACACAAGCTACTGCCTTCGGAGCTGAATTTTCGCGCGAATATCTACGCAATGAAAAAGCTGGGCGTGGAGCGAATTCTGTCGGTGTCGGCAGTTGGATCGCTCAAGGAAGAGCATAAGCCGACGGATTTCGTCGTTCCCGATCAATTTATAGACCGCACTTTTCACCGTGAATCGACCTTCTTCGGCAATGGCATTGTCGGACATGTTTCTTTTGGTGATCCTGTGTGTGCGACGGTGGCGAATGCGATCTTCGACAGCTGTTCTGCCTCAGAAGTTATTGGCAAAGCTGGCGGCACGTATGTATGCATGGAAGGGCCACAGTTTTCGACGCGGGCTGAGTCGAACCTGTATCGCAGCTGGGGCGCGGACGTAATTGGCATGACCAATCTGCAGGAAGCGAAGCTGGCGCGCGAGGCGGAGATTTGCTACGCGACAATGGCGATGGTGACAGATTATGACTGCTGGCACGAAGGCCATGACGATGTGACGGTGGAGCAGATTGTCGCTGTGCTGAACCAAAACGCGGCGAATGCAGCGAAGGTGGTGCGCGCTGCCGTGGCTGCGATGCCAAAGGATCGCACTTGTGCCTGCGCATCGGCACTACAGTATGCGATTCTCACGAATCCAGCTGCCATTCCGGCAGAAACAAAAGAAAAGCTCGACCTGCTGATCGGTAAATATCTCAATAAGTAGAGACAGGAAAAACATGGCGATTCTGGTAGTGGGAAGTGTTGCGTTCGATAGCATTGAAACGCCCTCGGGCAAGGCGGAACGCTGCTTGGGCGGAGCGGCGACGTATTTCTCCCTGGCTGCGAGCTACTTTACCGATGTACGCGTGATCGCCGTGGTGGGTGAGGACTTCACCTCAGAAGAAGAGAACGTGTTGAAGCGGCGCGGGGTGGATACACGCGGCATCGAGCATCGCTCAGGTAAGAGCTTCTTCTGGCGCGGGTCGTATTTGCAGAATCTGAACGAGGCGCAGACGCATGAGACACAGTTGAATGTATTCGAGACGTTTTCGCCCAAAATTCCTGCAGATTACGCCGATTCAGAGTTCCTTTTTCTGGCGAACATTGATCCTGTTCTGCAGGCGAATGTTCGCAGCCAGATGCCGCGTGTTCGGCTGGTGTGCGGCGACACGATGAATTACTGGATCAACGATCATCGGGAGAATCTGGAGAAGGTGCTGAAGGGGCTGGATGGATTGTTGATCAACGATGGCGAAGCCAAGCTGCTGGCAAAGGACGCGAACCTGGTACGGGCTGCGGAGAAAATCTTGTCGTCGGGGCCGAAGAGCCTGGTGGTAAAGCATGGAGAGTATGGCGCGACGGCATTCTTCAGCGATCGGATGTTTCCTGGCGAGACGAAGAGTGTTTCGGTGCCGTTCCGCGCGCCAGCGCTGCCGCTGAGCGAAGTCGTAGATCCGACGGGTGCGGGCGATTCGTTTGCCGGTGGCTTTTTTGGCTATCTTGCGTCGCAGAAAGAAGTCACACCAGTGGCGTTCAAGCGGGCAATGTTCTACGGCGGCGTGATGGGGTCATTTGCCGTGGAGCGCTTTGGAACGGAACGTCTGCAGGCATTGACGCGCGAGGAGATCGATCAGCGATTTGGCCTCTTCCGCGAGTTATCGCATCTTGACTGAAACAGAAGATCATCGCCGAACTTCTCTTCCGCAGGAGACGAGACTGGTTGCCTGCGTTGCGATGATACTGTCGTTTATTGCGCTGGGGTATTGCTTTCCGCGCGGTATGGCACTCCTGTATGGCGACGCCGTGGCCCATCTGCATATCGCGCGGCGTATCTTTGATTCACTGAATCCGGGTTTCCGGCAACTTGGTTCAGTGTGGCTGCCGCTGCCGCATCTGCTTCTGCTGCCCTTTGTGCAGAAGATGTCGTGGTGGCAGACGGGGCTGGCTGGCGCATGGCCTTCGATGACCTGTTATGTGCTGGGCTGCGCGGGCATCTACAGAATGGCGCGGCTCTGGCTGGGCCCTGCTCCTGCTATTGTGGCGGCGGCGTTCTATGGGCTGAATCCGGGGCTGCTCTATATGCAGACCACGGCGATGACCGAGCCACTTTTTCTGGCAGAGATGATCTGGAGCGCGCTGCTGATCGCTGAGTGCTCGCGGGCAGTGAAAATGGGCAGGCAGGCGCGTGCGTCGCGCCTGCTGGTTATCGCCGGAGTGGTGCTGGTGGCAGCGGTCTTCACGCGATATGACGGATGGATTTATGCGGCATGCGCGTGGCTGGTAGCGTTGTGGAGCGTCCGGAGGCATCTACGGGAGCCCGTAGGTGGCGCATTTGTTTTATTCACCGGCATGCTGATTGCGGCTCCTGCATTCTGGCTGGCGTATAACGCGAAGCAGTTTGGTGATCCGCTTGATTTCATGCGCGGGCCTTATTCGGCAAAGGCGATTGATATACGTACTACGAAGCCGGGGTCGTCGCATTATCCGGGCTGGCACAGCATGCGCGTGGCGGCGCTGTATTTTTTGAAGGCGGCGGAGCTGGGTGCGGCGCCTCGGCACTTTGACAATGTGCTGCTCTGGCTCTCGGTCGCCGGTACGGCCGTCGCGGTGTGGCTGCATCGCCGCGGAGAAGACATTGTCGCGGCGCTCCTCCTGTGGATCCCGCTGCCGTTTTACGCATATTCCATTGCTTACGGATCGGTACCGATCTTTATTCCGCTGTGGTGGCCGCACTCTTTTTACAACACCCGGTACGGCATGGAGATGCTTCCGGTGTTCGCGCTGTCGCTGGCATTTCTGGTGGCATGGGGGAATGATTTTCTTGGCAGACGATGGCCGCGTTCGTCGGATTGGGCTGTGGGCGCCGCTTTGATGTTGATTGTGATCGATGGCGTGGTTCTAGCGCGGTCGCGTCCGCTAGTGCTGCAGGAGGCGGTGGCGAATGCGCGTACACGTATCCCATTTGAGCGGGCATTGGCTCGACAGTTAGAAATCCTGCCGGATCAGGGGATGATCCTGATGTATACCTCTGAGCATATTGGAGCGCTGCAGGAGGCTGGGATCCCGTTGAAGCGCACGATCAATGAAGGCGATTACTATCAGTGGCCGGGAGCGCTGGAGCATCCGGCAAAGTCGGCGGCTATTGTAGTGACAACGGATGGTGATACGGTTGCGGCCGCAGTAGCGGCGCATCCGGAAGGGCTGGCGCTGGTTAACGTAATTTGTTCCACGGGCCAGCCGTGTGCGCGCATTTACCTTGCAAAGTGATAGCATCACGCTCAAACAGCGATGACAAATCTTCTTCTGATACTCGAAGAGCCAGGCCATATGTTGACCTTCGACGGTCTGCAGGAGGCGGTGCTGACGGGGGGTGCGGCTGGACGCTTGCTGCTGGCGGCATTGCTTGGCAGCATTATCGGCATCGATCGCGAGTATCACCATAAGCCTTCAGGCGTGCGGACGAATCTGCTCATCTGCTTTGGTGCGGCGCTGTTTACTTTTCTTTCTTCAGTCGTGGCGGGCGCAGGCAGCACGAATAAAGGGCAGATCGCTTCGAATATCGTGCAGGGCATTGGGTTTCTTGGAGCGGGTCTGATCATCCGCAACCGCGATCGCGTGAGCGGACTGACCAGCGCTGCTACGGTGTGGGCGGTAGCCTCTGTTGGAATGGCGTGTGGGGCAGGCTTGTATATCCCCGCGGTATTTTCCGCCATGCTCATATTGATAGCGCTCGAGGGCGTGGGACTTTTGGAACGTACGTCGAACCTGAAGATTTATTCAGTGCTTTACGAGGCACGCGGCAGCGATCCCGACAAGATATCCATGTCGATTTTGAATGCGATGGACCACGGCAAACACCGGCTCGTGGGGTTGGAGCGAAATACGATCGGCGACTTAAACCGCTTGTCTTTTTCTGTTGCCGCATCGCGAAGAGGCCATGAGCGGCTGCTTGCATTCCTTAGTGCCGCACCGGCTATTGACCAGGTTTTGACTTTTATCGATCCGGAGGACGATTGATTCGATTCGTAAAGGCTCATGCGTGCGGCAACGATTTTCTGGTGGTGGAGCAGTCACGGTTAGGTGCGGAGCGGCAGCGCGAGATCGCGGTGAAACTGTGTGCGCGGAATACCGGCGTCGGGGCGGACGGAGTGGAGTATCTGGAGTGGACTGGCGAACGGTCGGGGAAGATCCGGTTGTTTAATGCGGATGGTGCGGTTGCTGAAATCTCCGGCAACGGAACCCGCTGTGTGGCAGCGTGGATGGCGTACGAGAAGAAGTTCGGTCGCGGAGAGACCGTTCTGATTGAGACCGACGCCGGGCCGCGGGAGTGCCGCATTGTAGATGCTGAAGGCGAGCGTTACCAGATTACTTCGCGCATGGGGGTGCCGACGATTGCTGCGCACGGCGTAAAGCTGGGGAATGAAGTTGTGGACGGTGTGGTGGTTTCAACCGGCAATCCTCATTTTGTTGTATTTGTGAGTGAGCCGGCGTTTGGAGTGCAAGGGCGAAGCTGGCAGGAGATTGGACGCGAGATTTGCTTTCATCCAGATTTTCCCGAGCAGACAAATGTGGAATTTGTGCGCGTGATTGATACGAATGAAATTGAGATTCGTATCTTTGAACGTGGTGTGGGACTCACGACTTCTTCAGGAACTGGAACGTGCGCGACGGCGGTGGCTACGATTTCGCAGAAGGGCGGCTCGGCGCATCTGCTGGTGCGAGCGCCGGGCGGCGAACAGCGTGTGGAGTGGGCGGGCGGAGAGAATGAAATTCTGCTGACAGGTCCAGCAGAATTGATTGCGAAGGGCGAGGCATTTTGATGCTGAAGCCTCCTGCGGTTGCGCCAGATGCACGCATTGCGGTGATCGCTCCGGCAAGTTCGTCGAAGCCGGAACGGCTGGCGCGAGGCATGGAGGCGCTGCGTGCGCGAGGATACGATGCCGAATTCGGGCGATATGCTCATGGGCGCCAGGCGCCGTATTTTTCCGGCACAGCAGAAGAGCGGCTGGCTGATCTGCATGCGGCCTTCGCCGATCCGGAAGTGCAAGCTGTATTTTGTACCCGTGGCGGTTACGGATCGAATTATCTGATGGAAGATATCGATCTCGATCTGATACGCGATAACCCAAAGCCGTTTTTCGGATACAGCGATCTAACGGCGGTGCAGACATGGCTGCTGGATGAGCTGGGATTGATTTCCTTTCATGGGCCGATGGTAGCCGCCGATTTTGCTGTCGATGATGGTGTGCATGATGCGAGCCTGGATGCGGCGCTCGATGGCGATGTAGTGACCGTGGGAGCTGCGGAAGGTCTGCGGATTCTCAAACCTGGACGTGCGAAGGGTACTGTATACGGCGGATGCCTGAGCATCCTGACATCGTCTCTGGGAACGCGATTCGCTCCGCAGACGGAAGGCAAGCTGCTTTTCCTGGAAGATGTGGGAACGAAGCCGTATCAGGTGGATCGCATGCTGCGACAGATGGTGCTGGCGGGTAAATTTGATGGCGTAACTGGATTTGTCTTTGGAGAGATGTTGGAGTGCGCGTCGCCGGGAGCGAGTCCAAATCTGCTGGAGCAGGTGATTCTGCGAGTGCTGGATTGGTTTGATGGACCGATTGCGATAGGGTTGCGGTCGGGACATGTCTCGCGCGGGAACGTGACGCTGCCGTTTGGCATCGATGCGGAATTGAATTTAGAAGAGGAGCCGGTACTCAGTTATCTGGAGCCGGCCGTGCAGGCTGAATAACGAATGCAGAAGAAACACATTCACTTGATTGGAATTTGCGGGACGGCGATGGCTTCGCTCGCCGGGTTGTTGCAATTGAAAGGGCATCGGGTGACCGGCTCGGACCAGGCGGCGTATCCACCGATGTCTGATTTGCTGCGCAATTTGAATATTGCGATTGCTGAGCCGTTCTCGCCGGAAAACCTGAAGCCGCATCCTGATCTTGTGATTATTGGCAATGCGATATCGCGCGGTAATATCGAGCTGGAGTATGTGCTCGATCAGCGGATTCCGTTCACATCGCTGGCGGAGGTGATTCAATCCGAGTTTTTGACAGGGCGTGAATCGCTGGTGGTTGCGGGAACGCATGGGAAGACGACGACAACAAGCATGCTGGCGTGGATTTACGAAGTAGCGTCGCAGACGCGGGCAGAGCTTGCTCCCTCCTTTCTGGTTGGCGGAGTCGCGGAGAATTTTAAGACGAGCTTTCAGCTGCGAGAAAGCAGACCATTCATTCTGGAAGGGGATGAGTACGATACGGCCTTTTTTGATAAAGGGCCGAAATTTATGCATTACTTTCCAGATGCACTCATCCTGACTCACGTGGAGTTCGATCACGCGGATATTTATCGCGATCTCGACCAGGTAAAGACGGCATTCAAGCGACTGGTGAACCTGGTGCCACAGCGCGGGCGCGTGGTCGCGTTCGATGCGGCGGCGAATGTTTCTGAATGCGTGAGCAAAGCATTCTGCCAGGTGGAGCGTTACGGGTTGCTAGCCGAATCTGACTGGCGGGTTGCTGATTTGCAATTCCACAGTGGACGCTCACAATGGAAAGTGTTTCGCAATCGTGTGTTGTGGGCAGAGCTGACGATGCCGATGGCGGGTGAGCACAATGCGCTGAATGCCACGGCGGCAGCAGCACTGACGGCGGGACAAGGTGTCGAGGTTTCGGCGATTCAGCAAGCTCTGGCGACGTTCGAAAGCGTGAAGCGCAGGCTGGAGGTGCGTGCTGTCGTCGATGGCGTGACGATTATCGATGATTTTGCACATCATCCCACTGCGATTCGGGAGACGCTGCGGGCGCTTCGCGCGGCGTATCCGAATTCACGTCTTTGGGCAGTGCTGGAGCCGCGATCGAATACGCTGCGGCGCAATATTTTTGAACGCGAACTGATTGATAGCCTTTCGCTGGCTGACCGTGTTGTGCTGGCAGGTGTCTTCAAGCAGGAGAGCATTGCAGAGAGTGAGCGGCTGCATCCTGAGACGGTGGTGTCTGGGCTTAAAGCCTCAGGCAAAGATGCAGCGCTTTATGCAAATGCGGATGCGATTGTGAACGCAATTGTGCCGGAGTTGTGCGCAGGCGATGTTGTTGCGATTCTTTCTAATGGCGGCTTTGACGGGATATATGAGAAGCTGCCGAAGCGCCTGGAAGAACGCGTGCTGGTGCGTTACTAATCATGTTTTCTTCGATTGCGATTCTTGCTTCTTACCTTGTTCTTGGATTTCCTGCAGCGTTGATTGGGCTGCCTTGGACGCTGCTGACCGGCGACATCTCATTTCTTTACCGCTGGGCTATGTGGATCGCCAATACCGGCCTGAAGATTGGCGGCATCCGAATTGATGTGAAGGGGCGCGAGCGGCTTGATCCGAAGCAGCGCTATATCTTCATGTCGAACCACATTTCGAATCTCGATCCGCCGCTGCTGCTGCCGCTGCTGCCGGGCCGCACGTCGGTTTTCCTGAAGCGCTCGCTGATGAAGATTCCGTTACTGGGATATGCGATGCGGCTGGGAAATTTTATTCCTGTCTACAGGGACGGCCGCGTGGAAAGCGCGATAGAAAGTGTGGCAACGGCGCGGAAGGTGATCGACTCGGGTCTGCATGTTACGACCTTCGTGGAAGGCACGCGCTCGCGCGACGGGCGACTGCTTCCATTCAAGAAGGGGCCGTTTTATCTGGCGATGGAGACGGGGACGCCGATTGTGCCGATTTCGATCTGGGGGACCGAAAGCATGATGAAAAAGGGCAGCATGCAGATTACCCCGGGCACGGCACATGTTGAGTTTCATTCGCCGCTTTGGCCGCGCGAATACGCAACACGCGAGCAGCTACTGGCAGCGGTGCGGCAGTCGATTGCTTCAAGTTTGCCGGAGTGGATGCGGAGCCAGGACTAGATCCGCTAATACACTACCGGATAAAAACTGAATTTTCCAGAATGACGATTTTGCGATGGATGCTACTGCTTCAGGATGGCGTTGTAGCCATCGGCCTGGAGGCGAGAGCGCATAGCTTTAGCGGCATCGCGCGATGCGAACGGTCCTACCTGTACGTGCAGCAGTTTGTCCTGCGGTTCATTGCGGACGGAAACACTGTAACCACGCTGGCGCAGCGCTGAGATGAGAACGTTCGCGTCTTCCTGATGTGTAACCGCGGCAATTTGTACCATGATGGAGGCGCTTCCCGCTGCTGGCATGGGCTCGCCTGCGGCGGTGATGGGCAGGGAAGCGGGCTTGGCTTCGGCCGGAGTTGCTGATACGGGCGAAGGCTTGGGGGCCGCGGATGGTGTGAGTATGGCTGGTTTTACCTGCGGTGCGGAGGGCTTGTTGGATGCGGATTCTGCGTTAACAGACTGCGTGACCGTATTGCCATCCTGCTGATCGCTTTCGGCTGCCTGCAGGCTTTCCATTGCCGATGGTTTTGTCGCATGTGCAGACGAAGGCGTGGGAGCATCTTCCGGTGCGGATGACGCGGCGTGTGCGGACGCGCTAGGCGCATCTGTACCGCGGCGGCCAATCGAGTAACCGAAGCCAAAGAAGACGCCGCAGACGAGCACCAGTCCGAAGAAGATGCCGAGCAGTGTCGTGGCATTCAGCGTGATTTCGGAATCTGTTTTTTCTTCTTCGTCGTCAATCACACTTCTCATGGACGTTCCTCGGGTTTGGTGGGCACAGGCGCAGCTGCCACGCCCGTGTACTTCTGGATAAGCGACAGGAGTTCCATCGGCAGCGGAAAGATGATGGTCGTATTCTTTTCGGTACCAATATCGGTGAGAGTCTGCAGATACTTTAACTGCAGCGTGATGGGTTGTTGCGCCAGCAGATTGGCCGCTTCAACCAGACGCTGTGCCGCTCCGAACTCGCCTTCTGCGTTGATGATCTTCGACCGCTTTTCACGTTCGGCTTCGGCCTGCTTGGCCATGGCGCGCAGCATCTGTTCAGGAAGATCCACTTGTTTTACTTCCACGCTCACGACTTTTACGCCCCACGGTTCTGTGCGCTGATCGATGATGGCCTGGATGCGCTGGTTGAGCGCATCGCGGTGTGAGAGCAGGCCGTCGAGCTCGACTTCGCCTAGAACCGAGCGCAGTGTGGTCTGTGCGAACTGCGAGGTCTGGTAGACGTAATTGGCGACTTCGATCACCGCTTTTGCAGGATCGAGCACGCGCAAGGTGATGACGGCATTTACCTTGATGGTGACGTTGTCGCGCGTAATTACATCCTGCGGTGGGACTTCGAGAACTTCCTGTCGAAGGGATACGCGCACAATCTGATCAAATGGGCGAAAGACGAGGATGATTCCGGGTCCTTTAGGCTGGGGCAGCGCGCGGCCAAGGCGAAAGATAACACCGCGTTCGTATTCGCGCAGGATCTTGATGGAGTTGAGCAGATAGAGAACCAATACGGCAATAACGATCAGGCCTGGAATACCCATATACGCCTCACTGAGGTGCGATTGTACCGCACGGAAGTTGTGATTTGACGTTCAAATCGCTGTGGGTTGGCCGTCGGGAATCCGCTCTACCAACAGCGTAAGATTGCGAACGGCACGCACGCGGACGCGCTCTCCCGGGGCGACGGGTGAGGGTGATTCGGCGAACCATAGTTCTCCATGCACCATGACTTGTCCGCGCGGTTCGAGCGGCTGCTGGGCGATGGCAATTGACCCAATGAGAGCGTCGGCGCCGGTGACGACTTTGTTTCGTCGCGCGCGCATGGCGATGCGGACGAGAAATGTAGTGATTGCGCCGAAGGCGATGCCGGTACCGATGGCGGTGGCCACGCTGACACGCAACTCGGGAATAGGACCAGCAACGAGCGTGAGCGTTCCAAAGACGAGACAAATGATGCCTGCGGTAGCAAGCACGCCATGGCTGGCGAATTTGGCTTCGAGAAGCAACAGCGCGAAGGCAGCAATCAACAACATAAGTGAGGTATAGCGGACCGGTAACAGGTTCAAGGCGAAGAGCGCGAGGACGACCAGCAGAGTGCCCAGCGCGCCGGGGATGATGGTGCCGGGTGTATTGAATTCGAGATAGACGAGCAGGCCGCCTACAACGAGGATCAATACGGCAAGGTTGGGATCCATGAGGCGGTCGAGAATATCTTCGCGCAGGGTGGTGTCGACAGGAACGATGTGCGCGCCGCGTGTGTGCAGCGTGGAGGTGGAACCGTCGAAGCGGGTGACGGTTCGGCCGTCGATAGCATCGAGCAATGCTGTGTTGCTGGGTGCTATGAGGTCGATAAGCTTGAGCTGCTCGGCTTCGTGCTCGGTATAGGACTTTGAGTTGAGCACGGCATCCTGCGCCGCGTCTGTGTTTCTGCTGCGGCGCGAAACGTAAGAGCGCAGGAATGCGGTCGTATCGTTCTCCAGCTTCTGCTTCATGATGGGATCGAGGGTCCCACCTTCAATGACCGGGTGGGCCGCGCCTGCATTGGTTCCGGGAGCCATGGCGGCGATGTCAGCTGCTTCCAGTATGAAAAAGCCAGCCGAGCCGGCGCGGCTGCCTGACGGCGCGACATAGACGATTACCGGCACGGGCGAGGTGAGAATGTCACGGACCATGGTCCGCGTGGAATCGAGCAGCCCGCCGGGTGTGTCGAGCTCGATGAGTATGGCATCGGCGTGGCTATCGGCAGCGCGAGCGATCCCCCGGCTGATGTACTGTTCGCTTACTGGCTGAATGGTGTCATGCAAACGGAGCAGGACAACTTGCGGGGATTGCGATTGGGCGGCTAGCGAGTGACATGAAAGCAACACTGCGGCGCATGTGAGGAAGAGGATCGTGCTGCGCCACAATCTGCTCATGGGACCTGCTGGCCTTTTTGTTCGAGCGCCTGCTTGATGCCGCGGGCATTTGCGTTAGTTGGCTCGATTCTGAGAGCCTGGCTTACTTCGCCGGCGGCTGAGCTTAATTGGTTCGCCTGCAGATCCATGCGCGCGAGCACGAGATGAGCAGGAACATTGGGCTGCAGTTGCAGAGACTTCAGGGCTTCCTGCCGGGCGGCTTCGAGATCGCCGCTGCGTTCACGAACCTCAGCGAGGCCTCCGTGCGCGGCGGAGGAGGATGAATCTGCCGCTAAAGCTGCCTGGAATTGGCGCTCGGCTTCGAGAATCAGGCCGCGATTGAAGAGTTGTGTACCCTCTTTCGTCAGCGCTGCTGCGCGCTCGGCTGGAGGCAATGCGCTGAGGCGCAGGGTCTGAACCTGCTCCATTTCAAAAGCTGCCTGGCGAAAGCTGGCTTCGTTGTAAGTGCGCTTGACTCGTTCGAGTGGGCCGTTATTTTGCGAACCGTTTTGGGGAGTAGTCAGCGAAGCATTTACTTTTGTGGCTGCAGTCGGGTTCTGCTGCTCATTATGTAGCGTGGCAGCAAAGGTGGCGGCTTCGGTATCCTGCGGGCGCAGCTTTATTGCCTGGTCGATTTCGCGAATGGATCCCGCGAGGTCGCCGCGTCGACGCAGGGCGACGGCGAGGTTGAAGTGATAGTCGACATCTTTAGGGTCAGCGGTGATGGCTTGCTGGAAAAGCGGGGCACCATCCTTGCCGCGCCGTGCTGCGGCTACGCCCTGGTTATTGACGACTTCGGGCAGCGGCAAGCGGGTGGAGTCGAAGGTGAAGGCGTCTTCGGCATCCATGTATTTACCGGTGTAGAAGAAGGCCAATCCGCGATAGAAGTCGGCTTCGAGCGCGTTGGGATCGTCTTTCTGCAGATGCCCCAGCGTGGAGGCGGCCTGCTCATAATTCTGGTTCGCAAAGTAGGCTTTGCCCAGCGCCAGCCATGCCGGATCGAAACGGGGGCTGAGGCGGATGGCTTCGCGCAGATGACGAATGCGTTCGTTGGCGGAATCTTCGGTGAGGCCGCGAACATAATTTTCGAAGGCGTCAAGGCGCAATTCGGAATCGGCAGCGGTAAAAGTCTGCTCAGCCACTGCATAGGTAGGATCGAGCTGCCGCGTTACTTTCCATGCGATGTTGTTCAGTGTCTCAAGCAGGTGCGTTAGGTCGGCTTGTTCATTGATCGGCAGACCTATCTTCAGATCCGTCACGTCCAAAACTTCGGCAGTCGTGTTTAGAGTGGTTCCGGTCGTGGTGTAAGAGCCGAAGACGATATAGTCGGCGTCGAGCGTTTGCGCGAGACGGATGGCGCTGGCACGCGATGGCTGGAAGTTCAGCGGTAATCCAAGGTGATCGAGCGCGTAGAGGCGGTCGGAGCGGCTGATGGGCAGAAATCCGGCAGAACCCATACGGCGGTTCAGTATCTCGGGAAATGCCTGGCCAATCCAGTCAAGATTGGGCTGTCCAGTGTGATTCTCAAAAGGCAGTACAAGCAGGAGGCGTCCATGGGCGATGGCCTGCGTCGATGCCGAGGCCGGAGTTTCGGGCTGCGGGCGCGATGCAGTGGTGGCTGGGCCTAGGGCCGGCTGCTGAGCCGTTATAACCTGCGCGCCTGCAAGAAGCAGGACGCAAAAGCTGGAGCGAAATGAAATATGAGGCCGCACTTCAAGGCTGATTATAGTGAAGCGCGGGCGTATCGCGCTGTGTATTCATCGCCATCTGTGGGCGGTCAAAGTACAATACGGCGGCCCATTGACCTTGCCGTTCGGCTCGCCAGATGACTTTTCCTGCCAGCAGGCGGGCAATCATCTCCGGCGGGAGATCGTGGTGAAAGTCAAAAAAGCGTGTATCGAGATCTTCATTGCGTCGACCGAGGCTGAAGGGAAGGCGGGGCGGGTCATATTTCGTGGAAAAGATCAGACCAACCGTATAGGGCTGAAGTATTTGCGCTGCGTTTTCGATTTGCGGCATCGAGAAGTTGTCGATGGCTGCTACCTGCATAGGCCGGACGACATATCCAAGCTCCGGTTTACTTAGCTCGTCCGTCACGGGCCATGCCGTTAGTACGGTTGAGTCAGGATAATTCACCTCGATCTGGCGGATAGCAGCCTGATGCAGACGGATTACATTGCTGTAGGCGAGATTATCTTCAGGTGCGAACCGATAAGGTGGGTTGATAAACAGCCCGGCCATAAACGCGATGGCACTCAGTACGATGAGGGCTGGCCACTGTCGTAGCCTGCGATAGAAGGTGCTGACGCATAGAAGCAATACCAGCGGATAAAGCGGCAGAAGATACCGTGTCAATAAGGCTCCGCCAAGCACGGAAAAGAATAACAGGTTCGCCAGAATAACGACGGCAAACTGCAACTGTATATCGAAAGGAATACGCTTCCTGTCTTCGATCGGCGGAAGCATCATGCAGGCCAATGTCAGCAGGACTGGCACGAAGAGATTCATATGTGCGGTGATGTGGAGGATGCGGTGGCCGAAGGCGAGCAGTACCCGCAGCGGAGTGAGTGTTGCCGTGGCATTGTAACGAAGATATTCCGGATTGCCGAAAACAAACCCGGTGCGATGCCAGTGGTAAACGTACCAGCAGGCCAGCGGTACGACGGGCAGCAACAAGGCACCTGTTTTTTTGATGTTGGATCGCATCGACGCCCTTTTAGGGGGAGCAAGGCACAGCCAGAACTGCCACCCTGCTAATGCCAGTGGCGTGACGATTGCTGTTTCTTTCGAGAGCGCGGCGAGTGAGAAGCAGATGATCGCGCCTCCTATGCGATTCTTGAAAAAGAAGACCAGTGCCCATAATGTCGCCGCAGCGGCGAATATATCTGCGTGCGCTAACGAGCTTTGCGCGAACCATACGGGGTAAAGCGCCGTAAGCATGACGACAGCTAATGCAATCCGGAGCTTTTGCGTGACGGCAATTGCAAGGTAATAGACAGCAAGCAGCGCGAGCGAGGATACCGCACACATGGCAAGACGCGTTACTAAAGGGCTAAATGTAAAGGCCTTCCACCACAAGGTGAGGTAGATGGTCGGCAGCGGCGGATGTGCATTGGACAGGGTAGAGAAGGGAATCAGCGAACCTGTGCGGAAAAAATCATAGGCTGCCGGAATGTAATAACCAGCTTCATCCCAGTAATACGGCAAATGGAGCAACGAAAGATGTGTGAGGACGACCGCGGCGAAGATCGCGGGGAAGACAAGCCAGTATGAAAGATGAGATGCGGTCACGAGCCCGGCTCTAGTGAACGGGTCCTTGCGGCGTGGGTAGCGGATGCTGCGGTTCCAAGGCAATGACTCCAAACGCCTGCTCGTATTGTGCGATATTCTGGCCGAGGATGTTCCAGAGCGCCTTAGCCTGCTGAGGGCTGAGATAAATGCCTTGCGAGTTTTGGATATTGACGGTCTCGGGCGAGTCCTGATGGACGATTCCGAAGGCAAGGAAAAAATCCCAAACGCTTACGCGTACCTGTACGCTGTTGGAGTAATTCTCACGGTAGTCGGGTGCCTGGGTGAGATTGATTTTCGGTTGAGTCTGCTGCGTCGAATTCATGGTGCTTTCAGGGTATCGCGTTTGGAAGGATGGTGCGAAAGGGGGGACTTGAACCCCCACGAGTTTCCCCGCCAGATCCTAAGTCTGGTGCGTCTGCCAATTCCGCCACTTTCGCACATTTCTCATTCACAACTGAAGCGGAGGCATTATCTCCGTTCTCGCTTCTGCTGTTGGTCATCGACGAAGACAGGGCAGTGTCACGTCACCTCTAATTGTACTGTGCCAGAGGGCACTAGCGACAGCGCGATTTATGAACATGGGGATTAAGTAGCGCCGTAGCAACGTCGTAACGTAATTCATAATCCATTCCGTTACGAGTTTCCGTTCAAGTCTCTGCCGTACGCGATGAGCCCGCGGCCGAGGCGATGATAACGGCCACGAAGCAACTCAAGTGTTGCGCCGGCTATCCGCTGCGGTAAGGCTCGGCTGCGGTTCAGGCTGCGGCGTTCGATAAAATCTATTTTCTGCTGCAGCAGCCGCTCTGAATACTCGAAGTCTTCGGCGAGATCCGGGAACTCGCGAAGCCTTTTTAAGATATCTCTCCATCGCGGACCTTCATCGACAAAGGCGGGAGTCCTTTTCATTTTCTCCGCGGCTTCTACGAGAGACTTTTTTTCGCCGCCCATGATCTGGCGAGGATGCGTTCGGTAGAGAGTTAAAGGCTCAGAGACATATCCAACCGGGCTTATTGTCGCGGCGAGCAGATAAATCCAGCAGTCGTAGAGACAATGCTCGGTAAAAGGAACGATAAACGGAAGCAGTTCTCTTTTGAAGGCCATTCCGTGGCCGGCGAGAATTCTGTGACGGAGAACCAGTTCGAGCTGGTTCCGGGGAAAACGCATCAACTCATCGCTAAGTGTTTTGGAGTATCTCTCGCTGTCTGCAAGAGTGTTGCCCTTTGGCTGTAGATTTTCATCCACAATCTGACTGTTACTCGAAACGCACTTGATCCGAGTGTCGGACTCCAGCATGGCTGCCAGCCGCTCTATATGGTTCGGTAACCACTGGTCATCCTGGTCAGATAGGAGGATGAGGTCGTTGTTGCAATGCAGAATCGCATTCGCGAAATTCTCGGTGATGCCGTGCTTGCCGGAGTTGGAAATGAATGTGATGGAAAACGGCGCTTTGTTTCTGAAATCATCCACGATGGCGGCGGTAGCATCGGAAGAGCTATCGTCACTTACGATGAGTTCATCCGGCAATCGCGATTGGTGAAGATAACTCTCAAGTTGCACAGGTAAAAAACGGGCACCCTGAAAGGTCGCGAGAGCGATACTGATCCGCGAAGCCGACATCTTGAGAGCCTCCATGAGGAGATCAATTCATACGCTGGACTTCAGCCGTCACATACGCTGCAAGACTCTATCTTACTTGGACATTATTCGGGAGCGAACAGCGGGGTCGCAAGCATCTCGTCACGGAGCCGCGCGAGAATGGACGCGAGCTCATTGGCCATGGAGAGACTGCTGTTTCTGACCGCAGCGTCAGGTCCGGAAATGGGAGTGGGACGCTCAATTTCCAAATGAGGACGAATTTCCTGGCTATTCTGCATGTCGAGATAGTCAGCCATCTGGACCAGCGCGCGTGCAGCGGACTGATCGAAATCCTCGAGCCACGCCACCGTTTCCGCAGAGGGCTTCTCGGCGGTTGCGAAAGCGCGGTATTGCAACAGGGCTAGCTCGAGCATGTAGAAAGTTCTGAGCGTGGCCTGCCAGCGGCGAATACGGTCGCGCGCAGCCATGTGCTGGTTGCGTAAGGCTCCCAATTCAAAGGGAACGGCATCCGCCTGGGCGTTCACGGTGGCAAAGTTGGTGGCGATTCGATCGCGAAGGCCTCGGATAGTGATAATGCTTGCTGCGCTGTGTTCGCGCGCGTTGAGCAACGTCAACTCGGCGAGCAGACGCAGGTTTTTGGAAAACGTTCCTACCATTTCGCCAGTCGCGCTCGTGGGCTGCAGGCGATCGAAGACGAGCCACATCATCGCGATACCCAACAAGACACCAAGTGCGCGATCACGAGCAATCGAGAGTGAGAGCTGGATGGTGAAGTCATTCACATGAATCAGATAGAAAGCCAATGCGATCTGCAGTCCGCAATAGGAGAGGCGGGCGCTTGCAGTGCCGATCCAGGCCGCGACGATAGAAACGCCTGCAAAGAGAAGCGTAAATCCGGTGATGGAGTCAATGTAAGGAAGGACGAAGATTTGAGCGCCAAGTCCAAAAATAAATCCGCCGATAACCGCTCCAGCGATACGCAGAATCTGCTTTTGACGGGAAGCTCCGACAGTGGAAAGAGCCGTCAACACGCAGGTGGTGACTGAAGTGGAGAGCCCCGGCCATGCCAGCGAAACGTAAAGGATGTAACACAGCATTCCGGCGACGCATCCGCTTAGTGCGAAGCGCAAATGCTCAGGATTCGTAAATGCATCTCGAACGAGAATCGGAGCTTCGCTTACCGGCTCGTGGGCGAGAATACGGAACGATTCGATGGATGCGGTGCCTTCGATGACGCGGGGAATGAGTGCAACCATCTGTTCCATTTCTCGCAAAAGAGAGGTGGCACCGGAAGGTGATGTGACCTCGGTGAGGGATGGACTGCAGTGTGTAAGCAGGCACTTCTGAATTTCCGCCAATTGTTGTACGAGAGACGAGGCAAGTTGGCTGTCGGCTGCAGAGATCTGCGGGTGTGCATGAATGAGCGCGGCGGCGAAATCGATTGAACGACCGACAAGGGAAACAACGGCCTGCATTTGAGCACGATAGAGCGGCTGATAATTCGATCGCGTGAGCTGTCTGCGCAATCCACCTACGCCGACCATGGCGTATTGCGTCAGCTTGCGCTCCACTTCGCTCGACACTGGAACGTGAGCGGAGTAGCAGACTAACAGCTGCTGCATCGCATCGAGCCTCACCCTCAGGCCTGTGATCAATTCGTCTTCACTGTGAAAGGCATGAAACACTGCCTCGACGACGATGGTAACGGCCGCGCCGACAGCGGGAGACAATATCTGCCACAGCGTTCTCTCAACGTTGAGCTCTGCTGGTCCGGTGAGATACCACGTCGCGATGGCGCTCGTGCCAATCAGGCCGATGGCGCTGGCGATGCTGTAATTGGTCAGTGTGCGAATGAGAAAGAAGATGAGGAAGAGGCTGGCTGCTTCCCAGAAAAAGTGAGTCTCCGCAGTAGATGCGAACATTCTCGCGCCGATGGGAACGAAGACGGTGGTGAGTGCCAGTGCGATGAGGAGGTAGAAGCTGGATTTCGCGGTCGAGCCGAGGTTTTCGCGCGAGATGAGGAATGCATAAAGTGGCCCAGTCGCTCCGCCCGGGATGCGAAAGGTCATGATGAGAATCATGGTGATGGTTGCAGCAATCACCATGCGTCCGACCATCATGGTCCGCCCGGGATAGGGCGCGAGTTCGCTTTTGAGGAAGTCGGCAAACCATGCGGTAAAGGTGCGAGTGTCCGTGCGCGAAACGGTGGCTGTGGCCATACTAATTCCGTGCGGCAGGCGCTGCGGATCCGCGAATGATCACGACAGCCGATTCGCTGAGGCGGAAGATATCGTTCGGACCAGCTTCAATCCGTACGCGCACGGGGAAGCGTGAAGCGAGGTGCACCCAGTTGAGCGTGCGCTGTACATCGGGCAACCCCTGCGAAAGGCGGCCGACGATGTCCGCGTCGGGTGTCACGCCGAAGCCGATGCTGTCTACCACGCCGGGGAAGCGGATGTTCGGGCGGGACAGAACATAGACATCGGCCTTCATCCCCGGACGGATGCGATGAAGTTGGGTTTCGCGGAAGTTAGCGACGACCCACCATGTGCGTGTGTCAATCAGTGTAAAGACCTGTTGGCCTGTGTGAGCGTATGCGCCCTCTGAGATGGTGAGGTTCGTCACGCGACCATCAAAAGGCGCGATGTAGCGGCAATTTTCGAAATTGTATTGTGCCAAGTCGATGGCAGAACTCCTGCCGGGGCGCTGCGCTGTCAGAGGTTCGAGCGTCGTAACGGCGTGCGCAGCCTGCTGTACCTGCTGGTGGCTCTGCTCGAGCATCGCCTGAGCCTGCAGGTATTGGGCATTTGCGGATTCGAGCCGGGCCTGGGATAACGCGAGCTGCGAGCGGGCCTGATGCGACGCCTGTTGTCGCGTAGTCTGCAAGGTGCGGGCTTGATCGATCTGGTCTACAGTAACGAACTGTTTTGCCAGCAGTGGCTCAATGCGATGCAGATTGTTGGTGGCATATGCCAGCTCAGCATCGGCACGATCAACTGCCGCCTTTGCGTTGGCGACATCAGCCTTTGCCTCATCGACCGCGGCTGCCGCGCGTGCAACGTTTGCTTCCGCGCTACGGGCATTCGCCCTGGCTACATCTACAGCACTGCCTTGTGATGCAATGGTGCGGCTCTCGTCAACGATGCGGCCTTCGAGCGATGAGCGATCGGATCTAGCTTGTGCTAACGCGTATGCATAAGGCCGCTCATCGATATCGAAGAGCAAATCGCCCTGTTTGACCAGCTGATTATCAGTGACATTCAGCTTCATGATCGGACCGCTTACGACCGGCGCTACGCCAATGAAGTTGGCGAAGACCTCAGCATCGTCGGTACGTGGATTGTTGTTGGTGGCATGTATGACCAGGAGGCCAGTAACCAGCGCGCACAGGACCGACGCGGCGCTGATAAGGCGTCCGGTGCGGCGGCGTTGTTCTTCGGTTTCGATGAGCGCCATAGATTCCTCAGTTCAGCTGAAGAAAATCAGCCAGAGAGTAAAAGCAAAGAAAGCAGCGATGCAGGGATAGACAAGAATAGTAGGCTTAATCTGCTTATCGAGCTGCAGACGTACAAAAAGCCAGTACGCTGCCGCCGCAAGCAGCATTCCTGCGGCGATGCAAAAGAGCCATGCGGGGAAAAAGGATCCGAGTATGTTGAATGAGGGAGCGCGTCCGCATCCGCAAAGGAGCGCAAATACGGCTGAACTTGCAATGGCCGCGGTTCGCCTACGTAATGCGATCACGAATGTCTTCCTCTCTTCTCCATCACGGCCCAGTTTTCGCCGGCTGTATGGCCAGCAGATCGCCAGTGCGAAACGCCAGGTTGGCTGCCTGCAACAATAATTGAGTACGTGCGGTCACATCTTCGGCGCTGGCCTGCGCCAGAGCCTTTTGCGCAGCTACGACATCGAGAAGATTGCGAACGCCGTAGCCGTAGGACTCTCGAGCCGCCGAGTAGGATTGATCGGCTGAAGCCACCAGGGCTGCAGCCGCCTGTTGCTGGCGAAACGCGGTTCTCACGTTTGAGTATGCTGCCCATACCTGATTGGCGATTTCGTCGCGAAGTGAATCGATTTCCGCCTGCGTCGCAGCCTTCTCTGCTTTGGCTTGAGCGACTTCGTGTTCCCGGCGTGTTCCGTCAAATAGAGTCCACCTCAGGCCAAGACTTACATCCCAAATTTCTCCAGTCGCGTAAGCCGGCGGCAGGATCGAGTCCTGATCCTGTTGCCCATATTGATGGCTAAGGCCGCCGTTTCCGTTAAAGCTCAACGATGGAAAATATGAGGAGCGCGCCTGCTTGATAGTTGCGTCGGCTGTGCGCAGTCGAGCGACCTGTTGCTTTAAGTCAGGACGTTGCTGAAAAGCACGGTCGATTGCCGCATCGAGAGACTCAGCAAGTTCGCCAGGCATCTTCAGATCGTCGACATTTTGCACGTGCAGGATGGTGTCGGGTCTCAAGCCTAAGACAGTCGCCAGCGTTCCGCTGGCGATTTCTTCTGTGCCGATGGCAGACTGCAGATCGTACTGTGCCTGCGCGGTTGAAGCCGTGGCCTCGAGCAAGTCCGGTTTTGTGGCCAGGCCATGATCGAGCCGGGCCTGCGCATCTTCTTCTACAGCCTGCGCATTTTTCAAGCTGATTTCTGCTGCTGTGCGCAAGCCGATTGCGTTTAACAGGCGGTAGTAAGCGGATGTGACCTGGAAGATGATCTTCAGGTGGGTGTCGTTGAAAGTAAGATCGGCCGCCAGCAGATTTGCTTTCGCGGCATCAATGGCGCCACTTCGTCCACCGAAATCGAAGATCAGGTATTCGAGATGAATCTCGGGAGAGAACGAGCCGTAGGTCTGCCGATAAAAAGCGGAATTCAAGAGTACCCGCACGCGTGTCGTGTTGGCTACAGCGAGCGCGGCAATCGTTGGGTAGAGGGCGCTCCGCGCTATACCCAGAGCGGCGGCACGTGTCTTCGCCTGCTGCCAGGCGAATCGCGTTTCGGGATTATGCTGCTCCGCGAGATCGACCAGTTCGGCTAAAGTATAGGTTTTTTTCGGATCGAAGTCGTATTTCGCTTCGGGAAGAGAAGACAGCTGCTTTGTCAGGCCGTCTTCAGCAGGATCGTGCCATGATTTGTTTGGCGACGGGGGAGCGCTTTGTCCGTAGAAGGGCAGTGTGCTGGAACAGAGGATGAAAATCGTTGTGATCTTTCGGAAACGATGAGCCATTTCGAATCGAAAAAAGGACGTCTTCATTTTGCGGCAATTGAGGGGGGGGAACAATGAATAACTCGGCGGATCTCAGGAAAGAGGGAACAAAAAACGCAACATAGGAGCGACCCGCTCGGCCCAGGCTGCTTCGTCGTGTGTGCCACCAGCAACACGTTCATAGTGCAGGTCGATTTCCGGCCGCCATCCGTTTGCTTTCAGGCGCCGTTCGAGAAGATCTGCGTCAGCGAGCGTGCGATGCCCTTCCATGTCGCCGACATCGAGCCAGATTCGCGGCCGATGTTCAAGCCGGGTCTCGTTGACGTAGCCGAGGATGCTCTTGTGATTCCACCAGACCGATGGCGAGAATATGCCGAGCCTGCCGAAGGTATCCGGATAGCGAAGACCCAGGTAGAGCGTCACGAGGCCGCCAAGAGACGATCCGGCCATTCCAGTATTTTCACTGCCCGAAAGCGTGCGGTAGTGACTACGGATGAAAGGCATTAGCTCTTCGGTGATAAGCCTGCCGTATTTATCGGCCTGGCCGCCATTCTTTTTCAGATCAGGAGTGTGCGTATATTCTGCCAATCGGTGCTCGCCTGTATTGGCGATACCGACCACGATGAGCGGCGCCGACTGTTCGATGCTGATGAGGTTGTCAGCTGTCTCCGCGACGCGCCATGTGCGTCCGGGAACGAAGGAGGTAGAAGGGTCGAAGAGGTTCTGCCCGTCGTGCATATAAAGGACAGGGAAATGCCTGTCCGGCTGCTCTTCGTATTGCGGAGGGACATACACGATGATATCGCGGTCGTTGGGTAGGAAGCGGCTGTGAAACCGCGGGTGCAGAGTCACACGCGCGGGCTGCTCTGCTGCCGAAATGATCGGACCGATTGTCGAGATATCTGGAATTTCTGTTGCCAACTTGCCGCTGGTTCCTCTACGTTTCTTCATCGAGAGCCGCTTGACCTCGCCTTGAGATGCGCGCTTCTCGTATTGTTACAGTATCAGGAACGTGAGTAGACGATGAATCGCGAATACCATAAATGGTGGTCCTGGCGGCTTGGCCGTGACATGGAGTTACTGGTCTTTGGCCATTCTGGCGTACCCGCGATCGTTTTTCCTACATCGCAGGGTCGTTTTTACGAGTTTGAAGATCGCGGTCTGGTCGGCGCCATCGCGCACAAAATCGAGAGTGGCGAACTGCAGCTCTATTGCCTGGACAGTGTGGATAGTGAGAGCTGGTACAACCGGAATGTGCCTCCGCGCTGGCGCATTGCCCGGCACGTGCAGTATGAGAGTTATGTGATGGAAGAGGTGCTTCCGCTGGTGCGCCTCAAGAATCGCGACCCGCACCTGATCAGCCTGGGTTGTAGCTTCGGCGGCTTTCATGCTGTGGATATCGCCTTGCGGCACCCTGACCAGTTCACCGGATTTCTATCAATGAGCGGCGCTTTTGACCAGACGGGTTTTTTGCATGGCTATTATGACAACGACGTGTACTTCCATACACCCACGCATTACGTGCCCAATTTGTCGGATTCATGGTATCTCGACCGCTATCGGCGGAATACGTATGCTCTGGCTACCGGATGGGACGATCATTGTCTGGGCCAAAATCAGTATCTGTCACGGCTGCTCGGGGAAAAAAGGATTTCGCACAATCTCTACATCTGGGATACGTGGAATAGCCATGATTGGCCGACATGGGCGCACATGATGAATACCTATCTATAAGCTATTGTCCTATTCGTATCCGTAATAGTTACATTCCAAAAATTATTTGCATTTCCACTTGAAATCTCACCACGACCTGTGGCACTGTATCTCAAGCAGAGGAAGCCAAATGAACACTATCTTCCAATTCGGTCACCAGATGCAGCCAGCGAGAGATCGCGTCACCGGCTACTCCTGGCTTCTGCTCGCAACCGCTGGCAAATAGCAGCGCGTTGTTCCTCTGCCGAGTCCGGATAACCGATCTCAATTAAATAATCACCTGCAATCGCGAGTGGTGTAGCACGCGGATACTTCGTCTTGACACGCCTACTCCGCAAATAGCGACCGTTCCCTCGCATTGCAGCCATGCGCCAGTGGCGTAGTGTGCGGATACTTCTTGTCTGGAAACCCGCAAGGGCGCGGTTCGACTCCGCATACGATTTTCCCTGGCGCGAACCACATCTCCAGTGGAGATGCAATAACTAACAGCGTTTTTGGTTGTGCTTTCGAACCTTAAACCCGAACCGTGTGAAGGAGACACGCCATGAGCATCAGCCTTACTGTGCGCAATGGCACAGCTGTCGGTCAGGAGTCGCTCTGCCGCACCTGCCGCCACGCGCACGTTCAGCTGGGCTACTCCAAGAGCGAAGAGGAAATTCGTTGCGGCTTTCACTACGAGGCTCCGCGTCTGGTGCCGTTTGCAGTAAGAGATTGCAGCGATTACCTCTGCAAGCTCACTCCGACGCTCTACGAAATGGAAAAGATAGCCTTCGTCATCGACGTGAAGAAGAGCAATCCGCGCGCAGGGTTTGGCGGCGCGACTGTCATCGTCAGCAAGATCGAGGAAGACAGTGAGTAGCCATATCGTTTGACTCTGTTCCGGCCTTTATAAGATGCCGGGCTGCGAACAGGGCAGCAATCACCGGGCATCTTGAAAGGAAGGCGCGCCATGCGCCTGAATATTTTAAAACTCAGTCATCTAGGATTCAGCGGAGTTCCCCTGCGCACGCATGAAGGCGCGCCGGCTGTTGTGCTCAGCGCTGAAGCGCAGTTGCGCCGCTCCGTGCTCGCCTGCATGTTGTGGGAGGGTCAGTTTTACGAAGACGGTGAAACCATCGCAGAGCGGATCGCTGCGCTTGTTCCTCAGGTTGAAGCGGCGAAGGTTGCGGCGCTAGCCATCGAAGCGCGCGAGAGAATGAAATTGCGCCATGCTCCCCTGTTGCTGGTCCGTGAGATGGCCCGCCATGCGACGCATCGCGGACTGGTAGCCAAAACGCTGGCTCGCGTCATTCAGCGTGCCGATGAGCTATCGGAGTTCCTTGCCATTTACTGGAAGGATGGCCGCCAGCCTTTGTCGGCGCAGGTGAAGAAGGGGCTGGCCGCAGCGTTTACACGCTTCGATGCGTATGCTCTGGCGAAGTATGACCGGGCAGGTGCAGTGAAGCTGCGCGATGTGCTCTTTCTCACACACGCTAAGCCGCTCACGGCGGAACAGGCGTTTACATGGCGTCAGCTTGTCGAGGGCACACTACCTTCTCCGGAGACGTGGGAGGTGCGCCTCTCGCGCGGCGAACACAAGCGCGAAGTGTGGGAGTCGATGCTGATGGAGAATCGCCTCGGTGCATTCGCGCTGCTTCGCAACCTGCGTAATATGCAGGTTGCGGGCGTTGAGCCCGAGCTGGTGCGTTATGCACTCGAAGTGGTTCGTGTCGAGCGCGTGCTGCCGTTCCGCTTCATCGCTGCAGCGCGGCATGCTCCGCAGTGGGAGTCGTGGATCGAGCAGGCGATGTTCGCAAGCCTCAGTGGGCAGAAGCGTCTCACAGGCAGGACGATTTTGCTTGTTGACGTTTCCGGCAGCATGGATGCGAAGCTCTCTGGCCGCTCCGAGATGCTACGTATGGATGCTGCCGCTGGTCTTGCCGTGCTGCTGCGTGAGACTGCCGAAGAGGTGAGCATTTACACTTTTTCGGATGCTCTTCGCGCCGTGCCGGCGCGCCGTGGTTTCGCCTTACGCGATGCTATTGTGCACAGCCAGCAGCACGGGAGCACGCAACTGGGCCGCGCATTGAACGAAATGCGCGACCGCGGTGACCGCATCATCGTGATTACGGATGAGCAGTCGCATGACCAGGTGCCCGCGCCGAAATATGGACGCGGTTATGTGATCAACGTAGCCAGCTACCGCAACGGAGTAGGCTACGGCGCGTGGACGCACGTCGATGGCTGGAGTGAGGCGGTCATCGAATACATCCGTTCTGTCGAAGCGGATGCTTAGGCAGGGAAACGGGCGAAAGAACGCTTGTTTCCCGTCTTTTCTAATCTTTTCTTTGCATGCAGCCTTTCTCTCAGCTAAGGTGACGATGAGAGTCGCTCCAGCGAGGCTGCGGATATGAAAAAGATCGGCGTTCTCTTCGGGATGGAAAACACCTTTCCAGGTGCCCTGGTGGAAAGAATCAACTCAATGAATCTGGACGGCATTTCTGCGGAATTCGTGGAATTGGGTGGAGTGCGGCTTGATAAGCCTCCGGATTATTCTGTAATCGTAGATCGCATCTCCCACGATATCCCGTTCTATCGCGCTTATCTCAAGCATGCGGTTTTGAATGGAACTGTGGTCATCAACAATCCATTCTGGTGGTCGGCGGACGACAAGTTTTTCAACTATTCGCTGGCGGCAAAGCTCGGTGTCGCAGTGCCCCCTACAGTCGTACTGCCACATAAGCACTATCCGCCGGGAACGACCGAGCGCTCAATGCGAAATCTGGAATACCCGTTGAATTGGGACGCGATCTTCGACTATGTGGGCTTCCCCTCTTTCCTGAAACCTGTGGATGGAGGCGGCTGGCGTGATGTGCATCATGTTCACAATCGCGAAGAATTCTTCAATGCTTACGATCAGAGCCGCGATCTTTGCATGACCTTGCAGGGAGCTGTGAAGTTTAACGAATACTTCCGCTGCTATGTCGTTGGTCAGGAAAAGGTCCACATCATGCCTTATGATCCACGGCGTCCGCACCATGAGCGGTATTTACTTGATCCGCCGAACTATGACAAGAAATTGTTAAAGCGGGTTGAGAAAGATTCGCTGACGTTGTGCAGGGCGCTGGGCTACGACTTGAATACGGTTGAGTTTGCGGTGGAAGACGGTATTCCCTATGCGATCGACTTCATGAATCCAGCACCGGACGCCGACCTGCACTCGGTTGGTCAGGAAAATTTTGAGTGGATTGTACAGACGGTAGCCGATCTAGCGGTGAAGAAGGCCAAGGGATCGCCCAAGGCGTCGGAATTTCATTGGGGAGCATTTCTCGGCGCTGCTGCAAAAGACATGGATAAGAAGAAATCCAAAAAGAAGGTCACGGCGAAAAAGAAGGCATCGAAAGACGCGAAATCCTCCTAGGAGATCGCCTGTGCATCTTTTCGCGAAAAGCGTCTACACTTCCACCAGTATTTTTGAGTGCCCTGGGGAGTCGAAATGGACAAGAGAATGCGTAGCCTATGAAGCCCTCATTCACAATCGGTATCGAAGAGGAATATCAGACCGTCGATCCAGTAACGCGTGACCTGCGTTCGCACATAGCGACCGAGATGCTGGCAAAGGGCAAGCGCAGGCTCGCCGAACGCGTCAAAGCGGAGATGCACCAGTCTGTCGTCGAAGTCGGCACGATGATTTGCAAAACGGTCAAGGAAGCGCGAGAGGATCTTTTCGATCTGCGCCGCCAGATGATCGGACTTGCGCGAGAGCACAACCTGTTGCTGGTGGCAGGCGCGACCCATCCCTTTGCCGATTGGCGCGCACAGGAAATTTATCCAGACGCGCGATATATGCGTGTGGTGGAAGACTTGCAGTATGTGGCGCGTGCCAACCTCATTTTCGGACTTCACGTACATGTCGGCATAGAAGACCGCGAAGCTGCGATCCGCTTGATGAATTCAATGCGCTATTTCCTGCCGCACATTCTCGCGCTTTCGACAAACTCGCCCTTTTGGCGCGGGATGAAAACGGGCCTGAAGAGCTATCGCGCGAAGGTCTTCGATAAATTTCCGCGTACCAATATTCCGGACACCTTTTCGAGCTATGCGGAATTTGAAGGCTTCGTCAATTTGCTCATCAAAACAAACTGTCTCGATAACGCGAAAAAAATCTGGTGGGACGTTCGGCCTCATCCCTTTTTCAATACGATTGAAGTTCGCATCTGCGATCTGCCCATGCGGGCGGAAGAAACGCTGGCCATCGCCGGGCTGATACAGGCTACAGCTGCCAAGCTGCATCAACTGCATTCGCATAATCAGGACTATCGGCAATATTCCCGCGCCCTGGTCATGGAGAATAAATGGCGCGCCGTCCGCTACGGACTCGATGGCAAGCTAATCGATTTCGGCAAGGAGATGGAGGTCGATGAGCGCGCTTTAATTCTCGAATACCTCGACTTCATCGCCGATGTCGTCGACGAACTGGATAGTCACCAGGATATTGCTTATATCCGCAAAATTCTCGAGATGGGCACAGGAGCTGATCGCCAGCTGCGCAAATTCGAAGAGACTAACGATCTGAAGGCAGTTGTCGATTACATGGCGGAAGAGACGCAGGTAGGGCTCTTCTAGAATAAGGCTGGAGTCTGTCGACTGTAGCGATTCTCCCTACCCCGGCGCAAGGGAGGAAATTGCGAAAACCTGCGCCCCTGCCAGCCTGATGAAAACCGAGCGAAATCAGAGATTCAATCTGCGCCTCACTAAAGATAAAGATGCAGCAAGACTGGTTCCGGGATAACTCCAAAAGTGGAGTAGCGAGAGCGGAATTTTACTTGCCACGCCACCGATATTCTGCGACGCTAGCGGCCATGCGTTTTCGCTCATTGCTTGTGCTCCTGCCTATAGTTTTTCTGTTCGCCACCAGCGCTTTTGCCACCGATACGGTCGGATCCGGACGCAGCTGTTCGAGTCTAAAAGATGTCACGCTTCCCGACGGGAAAATCGTCGCTACAGAGTCTGTGGCCGCTGGCACCTTTATTGCGCCCAGTCTCAAGCCTGGGGAAAAAGTACCTGCGCTTTATAAGAACGTGCCGGTGTTTTGCCGGGTACGCGCGACGCTGACTCCGACGGCAGACTCGGAAATCAAGGTTGAGGTCTGGCTGCCGGCCAAGGGATGGAATGGTCGATTTCGCGGCTTGGGTAACGGGGGATTCGCCGGATACATCGCCTACTCGGGTTTGGCTGCCGCTGTCACTCAGGGCTATGCAGCGGCAAGCACGGATACGGGACATTCGACGGAGGGCGCGCAATGGGCGCTTGGCCATTCGGAGAAAGTGATTGACTACGGCTACCGCGCTGTTCATTTGATGACCGAAGATTCAAAAACAATCACAAAGGCGTTTTACGGCGATGCCCCTCAACGCTCGTATTTCGCCAGCTGCTCCAATGGCGGAAGGCAGGCGCTGATGGAAGCTCAGCGCTTTCCCGCCGATTACGACGGTATTATTGCCGGAGCACCCGCGAATGCGTGGGCACCCATGCTGACCAGCGGACTTAAGCTTCTGCAAGTCCTCGATGGGCCGGGTTACATTCCCCCCGCAAAAATTCCTGCAATCAGTAAAGCGGTTCTGACAAAGTGTGACGGCTTAGACGGTGTTGCCGACGGTGTTTTGAACGATCCGCGTGAGTGTCACTTCGATCCTTCTGTACTTCTCTGTAAGGACAAGGAATCGGATGCCTGCCTGACGGCGCCGCAAGTCGTATCGCTGAAGGCGATTTATGCCGGCACCCACGACGATACGGGAAAGGTGATCTTTCCTGGGGCTTTGCCCGGGGCCGAGGAAGGACGCGGAGGCTGGGCCACATGGATCACGGGATCGGAAGAGGGAAAGAGCTCGGGTACGTTTTTTGTCACCGGATATTTCGCGAATATGGTTTACGACGATGCAAATTGGAGCTTTAGGAGTATCAATATCGATGATGCACTCAAGCTGGCTTATGAGAAAACCGGAGGCTCGCTCGATGCGATGAATACAGACCTGAAACCATTTCTTGCGCATGGGAAGTTGATCTTTTACCACGGATGGAACGATCCGGGTATTTCACCACTCAATACCGTTAACTACTACGACAGCGTGGTTCAGTCTGTTGGAAATCAAACAGCTGATGCATCGCTGCGCCTTTACATGGTTCCGGGAATGCAGCATTGTGGGGGTGGCCCAGGAGCAACAATGTTCGGGCAGGACGAAGCTGCGCCCAGAAATGATCCGCAGCACGATATATTCGCAGCCTTGGTGCGCTGGACGGAAAACGGCAATGCGCCAATGAATATTATCGCGACGAAATACGTGGAAAGTGACACCGGGAGAACGAATCCGAAAATAGAAATGGCACGTCCACTCTGTCCATATCCCCAGTCGGCGAGCTACGCGGGAAGCGGGGACAAAAAGCTTGCTGGATCGTTTACTTGTAAATCAGACGCTGTTCGTTGAGCAGGAAAGAATGATTTTGCGTGCGCGGTGTTCAGGCTGTCGCGCACGCAATGGAGTTAAATACTCAGAAGGCGACTGAAGAAAGAACGATATCGCTGCAAAGCGAGTCGCAGCTCCTCGGTGGATACATCTGCCCCTTCGGACCACTGCTTTTCCAATCCTGAGCGTACTCCGGCGAAACCTGCAGTGAGATGTTCCACAATTGTTCCTACCAGTTGATCTGCTTCCTGTACGGCGCGGCGCGGTTCGTCGACAAATCCAGCTTGTACGCCACCCCACCGTGACCGCAAATCCTCGATTTCAGAAGACGAAAAGAGCGGAGTAGAGAAGTCGGTGGATGCGACGTTTTGTCCGGGGAAAGGAATAGGCGAACGATCGCTGGGCGCACCACTTACTGATTCATTCACGTTGACGGTAGCCTGACCATCCGCGTAGATTCGTCCCTGATTATTGTCGGATGTCTCGACGGGATCATCGATAAAGAAATCTTCTTCTTGCCGTTTCAGCTCTGCCATCATGCTACCTCTCGTTTTACGGATATCGTGTTGGTTTCCAGCAACTCATCAAAGAGCGAACGGTAATAAATCATCGAGTTGCGCAAATCTTCCGTCGTAGCCTCGCCTCGCTGATGCCTCAATGACACCTCGCGAGCTGCTCGATAGTTATCTACAACGCGTGGATAGTGAACCGAGATGTCCTCAGCGCGCTGATCAAAATCACTCATGGGATAGCCGCGAAGTTGCATCAATTGGGTCACTAGCAGATCTGCCTCGCCGACCGCGGCGGCAGGATCATCTACAAACCGGGATTGCACAGAACGCCAGGAACTGATGAAGTGCTCGCGTTCGTCTGATGTAAGGCTACGAAGATGGAATTTCTCCACCCGCTTCTGTCTGGCTTCTAGGATTGTCTCCGCACGTCCGGGGCCCTGTTCTTTCACCACGCGGTCATATTCAGGACCGAAGCTTTGCTGCAAGACCACCGTGCGGTGCCGCCTGTTCCGCATTACCGCCCAGATCCCGACGAGCAAAGCCACGATCACCACGGCGATTACGATAATGAGTTTGGGATCCATGCTCTCTCCTGATATCAAAAGTGATGCCGCCATATCGCGCCGTGTTGCACCGGTCCGACGGTCTGAAGGAGAGGGCGAACTTCTTGATTTCTGAAAACGGATGAGAGAAAGATGCGCAAGAGTACTGTTTTCAGCACGGCAGCCGTCAGGCTTGACGAGAATTTATGCGCTGGTCCGGAAATATTTTTTGATCTATCAGATTCCTCATTGCGCCACTTCGGGAATTTTCCGATAGGCTGGTTGAAGCTTACACAAGGCGGAATGCTTCAGAAATGACAGACTCGTTGCCACCACAATCCCAGGCTCTCCTTCGCACGGCTTACCCAGCCGAATTTGCGCCTGGCGCACACGCCGCTGTCTCCGCCTGCCTTCGTATTCAGCCTCAGGAAAAGGTCACAATCATCACCGATCGCGAAACAGCGCTCATCGCGGCGGCTATCGCTGAAGAACTTGAGAAAAATGGCTGTCGCTGGAATGTATTTGTTTTGGAAGAACTCGCGCCACGGCCTCTGAAGGACATGCCGAGCGCGGTACTCGAAGATATGGAGAGCTCGGATGTCAGCATCTTTGCAGTGCGGGTGCAGCCGAATGAGTTACGTTCTCGCATGCAGATGACCGAGGTAGTAAATCGCCGGCATATGCGTCATGCACACATGGTAAACATCACACCGCAAATCATGTGCGAGGGCATGCGGGCTGATTTCCAGCTTGTTGATCGGCTTAGCCAAAAGATTATTGAGAAGGTGCGGCGAGCCAGCTATATTCGCGCAACAACAGCAGCCGGAACAGATATCCGCGCCGAAATGAATCCAGAGTACAAATGGCTCAAAACTTCGGGCATCATCTCGCGCGAAAAATGGGGCAATCTTCCTGGCGGAGAAATTTTCACAACACCAGGCGATGTGAATGGAAGCTTTGTTGTGGATGGAGTCGTGGGTGATTATCTCTGTTTCCGTTACGGACTACTCGAGGCTACGCCGTTGACTATTGAGATCAAGGGCAATCGCATCGTTGACTGTCATTCCGCAAATCAACAATTGCGGGACGATTTCTGGGCCTATACGCATATGGACGAAAACTCTGATCGGGTTGGAGAGTTTGCGATTGGGACAAATATCGGCATTAAACAAATGATCGGCAACATTTTGCAGGACGAGAAATTTCCGGGCATCCACATTGCTTTTGGCAATCCCTATGGCGAGCACACCGGCGCCCGGTGGACCTCTACGACACACATTGACGTCGTTGGTCTTCGCTTTAATATCTGGGTGGAAGAGGAGCAGATCATGCGGGACGGCCAATTCCTCATCGAAGCTTAACAGTGATTGTGGAGCGATTTATCCTGTCGTGGCATCCTAAATCTTATGGCTACACAGAATTCTTCCCCAGCAAAGTTTGAAACCCGTCAACTCGGCAACTCCGACCTTCATCTCACCCCGATCGGTTATGGAGCGTGGGCTATCGGTGGTGGCAACTGGGAGTTCGCCTGGGGTGCGCAGGACGATGGCGAATCGGTTACGACTATCGAGCGAGCGTTGGACAGCGGCATCAACTGGATCGATACGGCGGCCATTTATGGACTCGGCCACTCGGAAGAAGTAGTGGCAAAGGCGCTCAAAAACTCATCTCATAAGCCATATGTCTTTACCAAGTGTTCCATGCGCTGGTTCCCTGACCGCCGGATCTACCGCAGCCTGAAGGCCGGTTCGCTCCAGGAGGAGATCGAGGAATCGCTGCGCCGCTTACGTGTCGACAAGATCGATCTCTATCAAATTCACTGGCCGAATCCGGAAGACGAGATCGAAGAAGGATGGGAGACACTGGCACGCTTTCAGGAAGAAGGTAAGGTACGTTATATCGGAGTTTCCAACTTCAACGTGGCGCAGATGAAGCGCGTTCAGAAGATCGCACCAATAACTTCTTTGCAGCCGCCCTATTCGTTGTTGCGCCGAGACATCGAGGCCGAGATTCTGCCGTTCTGTGAACAGAACAATATCGGCGTCATCAACTACTCGCCGATGGTTTCCGGCTTGCTCACCGGCAAGATGACGGCAGAGCGTATCCACAATCTGCCCGAGGATGACTGGCGCAAACGCAGTCCGAATTTCAACGAGCCGAAGCTTTCGAAAAATCTCAAGCTGGTGGAACTGCTGCGCGAAATCGGCGATGAGCATAACGTCGAGGCGGGTGTCGTCGCTATCGCCTGGACGCTGCGGCATCCTGCGATTACTGCCGCGATCGTGGGCGCACGTCGTCCCGACCAGATTGACGGCGTGCTACCCGCGGCTACGTTCCGACTGAATGACAAAGAGGCCGCTAGACTCGAAACATTTCTCAAGAGCTGAACTTTATTTTTTTGACATACTGTGGATGAGAATAATGAGGTTCCAGATGTCGTCCGGCTTGGCGCGGCCTTCTTCCCCCGGCATCTGGCCCTTTCCGTTTTTAATGATGTCGAAGATCTGGCCGTCAGTCATGTCCTTGAGACTGTCAGGCTTGGTGTAATCGCGCATAGTTAGCTTCATCTGGTCAGCGACATCGCCTTTGCCATCGCCCTTTTCTCCATGGCACATGGAGCAGTCATAGTTCCATATTTTCTTGGCATGCGCCTGCGATTCAGGAGTAGGTTTCACTGGGTTGGCCTGCGTGGTGGCTGGGGCAGCCGGAGCTGTGGGTGCTTGTGTTTGCGCGGGTTGAAGAAGGGCAGCCGCTAGAAAGGGCGCAGAAAGAAGAACAAGTAGGGACATGATGAGCCTCCAGGCAGAGAACAGTTCAGCCTTGCATGAGAATGCGCAAGGATGCTACTCCGCAAGCGAAGGAAAAGAAAAGAAGTATTTCGGGTGCTCCCTTGACATAAAAAGTTCGCGCACAGTCTACTGGTTTCCACCGTCAAAGCCGCACAAGTTCAATGATGAAAACTGTTTTCCTTGCAGCTATGCTTGCAGTGTCCGTTCTGTCTGCCAAAGGCCAGGTCAGCTCCATTCAACCTGAAATGAAACAATGGCCCGTTTATGGCGGACAGCCTGCGCAAGACCACTACTCGCCCCTCGCGCAAATCAACCGGACGAACGTGCAACACCTGCAGGTCGCCTGGACCTTTGACACTGGCGAGAAGGGTGGCATGCAATCGAGCCCTATCATCGTGGGAGGGGTTCTTTACACCTACACTCCTTCGCAAAAAGTAGTCGCACTCGATGCAGGAACCGGCAAGCTGCTCTGGAAGTTCGACAGCGGGATTGGTGGAACGCAGCCCGCGCGCGGACTGGCCTTCTGGGCCGATGGGCAAAGCGGCCGCATCCTCGCCGGTGTCATGAACTTTCTTTACGCGCTGGATGCCAAGACCGGGCAGCCGATTTCGTCATTCGGAACGAATGGCCGGATTGATCTTCGGGAAGATCTGGGGCGTGATCTCTCCTCCGTCTCCATTGCGCTGACTAGTCCTGGCATTATCTACCAAGACCTGGTCATCGTAGGAGGCCGTGAGCCGGAGACGCTACCAGCGCCGCCGGGCGATATCCGCGCCTACGATGTCCGAACCGGTAAGCTGCGATGGTCATTCCACACCATTCCCCATCCCGGAGAATACGGCACAGAGACCTGGCCAAAAGATGCGTGGCAACACAGTGGCGCCGCGAATAACTGGGCGGGCATGGCGATCGACGCGAAGCGCGGCATTGTTTACGTGCCTACGGGCTCCGCGGCCTTTGATTTTTACGGTGGCGACCGCATTGGCGACGATCTTTTTGCTAACTCTTTGCTCGCGCTCGACGCTGAAACCGGCAAGAGGCTCTGGCATTTTCAGGCGGTGCATCACGATCTATGGGACCGTGACTTTCCCTCGCCGCCCGCGCTTGTCACTGTCAGTCGCAACGGGAAGAAGATTGATGCCGTCGCGCAAACCAGCAAGCAGGGATGGGTTTATCTCTTCAACCGCATCAATGGGGAGCCGCTCTTTCCCATCGAATCCCGAAAATACCCAGCGAGCACAATCCCGGGCGAGACAGCAGCCGAGACGCAGTCGCTGCCCACGCTTCCTGCTCCTTACGCTCGGCAGCAACTCACCGAAGACATGCTTACCACGCGCACGCCGGAAGTGCACGCCTGGGCTCTCCGTGAATTCCGCACCTATCGCAGCGAAGGTCAGTTCGTACCGTCCAGTCTCGATCGTCAGACGGTTGTCTTCCCCGGTTACGATGGCGGCGCTGAATGGGGAGGCCCCGCGGTCGATCCTGAGACTGGCATTCTTTATGTGAATGCGAACGAGATGGCGTGGACTGGCGGCCTGACCGAGAACAAGCCAGCACAGCAGGGCGGACAGGCAATCTATCAGCAGCAATGCAGTATTTGTCACGGAGACAATCGTGCTGGCTCGCCACCTGCTTACCCTTCTCTCATTGATATTGGAAAGCGATTTACCCCGGAGAAGATTCGCAACACCATTGAATACGGACAGGGAAGGATGCCGGGCTTTCCACAGTTTTCTGATGAGCAGCTCGATTCCCTCATGGGTTATCTGCTTCACGGACGTTCCAGTGAGCGAAAGGAAATGGAGAGTGCCAGCGCGCCGGTGGAAAAATACCGCTTCACCGGCTATCGTAAATTTGTCGATCCCGATGGATACCCTGCTATCGCGCCGCCATGGGGTACGCTCAACGCAATCGATCTGAATACCGGCAAATATGTCTGGAAGATTCCGCTGGGCGAATATCCTGAGCTTGCAGCCAAGGGTATGGCGAACACCGGTTCGGAAAATTACGGCGGTCCTGTCGTCACCGCAGGCGGATTGGTATTTATCGCGGCTACAAGTTACGACAAACAAATTCGCGCCTTCGACAAGACCACCGGGAAACTGCTCTGGCAGGCGACGTTGCCGTTTGCTGGGAATGCCACCCCCGCGAGTTACGAGGTGAATGGCAGGCAGTATGTTGTAATCGCGGCTGGCGGTGGTAAAGATCTGAAATCGCCATCCGGCGGTATGTATGTTGCCTTCGCCCTGCCAAAATGAGAGTGCTCGGTGGCTTAGTCTTGGCGTCTAACCAATTTCTCTTAAGTCTTTGCTACGTTTGCCAAGTCGGCAACAAAAAGTGCTCGCTCCCGATCTCTGGCTTCATCGGTTCGTGCGCGGAGAATCGACGACGGATGCACAGTTGCCACAATCGGAGGGTATCCGGCAACTTCCATCGCTTCTCCACGGTGCTGTGTCACGCGAAAGCTCGATCCCAGCAGCGACTGAGCCGCGGTTGCTCCCAGGCACCCAATCATCTTGGGTCGTACTGCCTTGATTTCGGCATCCAGCCAGGGACGACAGCCCGTTACTTCGCGGACGCTCGGTTTTTTGTGGATGCGCCGCTTGCCCCGCGGTTCCCATTTGAAGTGCTTGACAGCGTTGGTAACATAAGCCGCACTTCGGTTAATGCCGGCTTCTTCCATGCAGGCGTCGAGCAATCGTCCGGCAGGCCCGACGAAGGGTTTTCCAGCCAAATCTTCCTGATCGCCCGGCTGTTCACCGACAAATAGGATCGCCGAAGATTTGCGTCCTTCGCCGAAGACAGTCTGAGTACCTTTGAGATAAAGATCACAGCCCTTGCAGTGCTGGGAGGCGATCTTTAGGGATTCGAGATCCCGTCGCTCTGGCAGGAAATTCCGCGCTGATAACCCCGGCGTCTTCGTCGGCATGATTGTTTCACTGACTCTAAATTGCGTTGCTCTTACGAGAGCAGATTCGAGTTGCCTCGATCTACTAGCGTTTTCGGATGCGGAATAGTGATTAAAAGAAAGCCTGGATAGTTCGGGATCATACGCTACGAATAGCATCATGTATCCCTGTGCAGTTCGACTGTGCAGATGGATCGATCAAATCAATGTGAGATCCGCTGTTACAAAGTCGCTAGGACTATCGAAAAGTCAGATAGCGGAATTCAAGCGCCCCGAGAATGGTAAGAGTAATCAGAAGATGAGTTGTAAAAGAATGGTCGGGGAGAGAGGATTCGAATATCTTTTGCGGTATTCAAGCCTGTTCATTGCAATGCTAAGTTGTTCATTCCTTAGCATTGCAGTGAATGATGGAGGCAGCAGAAACCGCCAGATTTCACCCTTCTGTTACCTCTGTTACCTTTTCAGTCTAATTTTTGAAGCGTAGCCCTTCCGGTTTGGCGTTTATCATCAGGCTGCCTCGGAAAGGCTTAATGACCAGAAAAATACTTCAATTTGCAGCGATCTTTGTTGTCGGTGTTGTCTTCGGCGGGTTGTCCGTTAAGCTGACAGATCACTCACGTGAGGCCCAGCGGCTGTTTGCAAACAAGCTGAAGTGCCAGAGCATTGCGGCGAAGTATGCGCAAGAGCATGACACATTGTCTGTGACTCGGGTCGATTACAGCATCGGGAGAAGTTCTTGTATCGCCGAAATGAGCACTTCCGACTTCAACAGCCAACTTCTGGAAATCACAGATGTAGCGACCAGTCAAACACTGTCCTTAATAGGCTGTCCTCTCGGGGATAGTGATTGCTATTTGCAGGCCCAGGAGGTGGCAGACAAGTCATTTGAGAGGGTGCTAGTGAATGCGAATTACGATCCGAAAAAAGACAGCATACCTTTTAATTTGAAACACAACCGCTCACACTGAGGCGAAGCCCAGACACAACCAAAGAGGAGGGTTCGACGCTGAGACGGCTCTTCGTCACTACATCGTCACCAGACTCACTCCTTTTCTTGAGTAAATACCCTTTATTTCTGAGTACCAGATCGCAGGTTGGTCTTTTGAACTGGCGCTTTTCGTTCCTACCCACACAGACATTTCAAGTCGAACTGTTGACTGATGAACTACCACGTACCGGGCTTAGCAAACGTATGTCCGTTATTGCCTGTGAGCGTGACGGGAAATTGACTCAACGCCATGTGTGAGCGAGGGCCCTCAGACGAGATTTCTCTGTAGAAGCGCGCTACCTTTTTTAGTTCCACGCTGGGTCGGGCGCGCTTTGGCGCAACCCCATCCTTACGAGCTTTTCGATCGGCTGTGTCTTGAGTGTGCGGATTGAATATTCCTACGGGTATTCCTAATTCGTGGTTGATGATCCTTACCGGCTCGCTGAGGTCTGAATCGTTTGTGACAACCACCAGCTGATCGCAGTCATGGCGAAAAGCATCGACTAGCATATACGTTGCGATATTAACGTCGGAACCCTTCTCTTCCATTTTCAGAACCTCAACGCTTTTAGGCCCTTTAGCAGGAGGATTCGCCAGCCTCATCCGGACCGTACTCTGCAAATAATGCCCATAGTGCAGTGTGAGATTCGGAACCGTCTCCAACGCGCGTAAATAGATTTCCTGCCGCTGTCGCTTTTGCGGATCAGCCGGAGTTGGCTTGACCAATGCGGTGAAATATCTCAGTCGCTTGATCCGGATGTTCGGAAGAACATTCTCGCAGAGAGTCTTCAAATTCGCCCACTTGAAGGGCGTATCCTTCGCCGCTCCATAGTAGAAATTGAAGCCGTCAACGTAGACGTTGGTTTCGATGACTTTCATGCAAAAGCAAAGCCGCCTTGCGGCGGCTCGCGCCCTCGCTCCGAAGATTGAGGGGGTATCTCTCTGAACGATAAGGCATTCTTGCTGACTATGCAAGTTACTGTCGTTACCTCAAATGGTAACCACTACCTTATCTATCCTCCTTAGATGCGCGAAATTGGATTCCCGATTCAGAACCGTTTGCAAACTGCAGGTTATTCGTAATCACTGGCCAAGAAGCCAACGAACAAGCTCGCCGCATCCTTCGCGCTTGCAATCGCTTTGCGCACGTCTTCGCGCGTCAAATCCAAGGCGCGCAATTTGCCCTTTACCTCCGCAACGGACTCGACTCGCCGGTAAGCCATTGCGTGTGATTCTGCGTACAGCGCCAGACCTTGCAGCTTGGGCAACGCATCAGCCAGATAGAGGCCGTGAGGGTCAACGATGTCAGCGGCCACCTTTCCATCATCCAGTGTGGCGAAAAAAATGCAGTCTGGGCGGACCATTTTGTATTGGTCGCCGTCTCGGTAGGCGATGCCAAGCGACGATTGCCCAGGTTGTTGCGGATTGCGGTACCAGAAACTGAAACCTTTGCGCTTTGATTCGGCCACTACAACGGCAGTCTCCCAGTCGTTCAATTTCGCTGGGTAGTCGCCATTTGTATCGCAGAGGAGATGGTTTTTGTAGGTTGGCAGTTCTGTTTCGCTGTTCTTCTCGCGTACCTTGGTCGGCTCGAATTTGGCTTCCGGCTTAACCAAATCCACGTCCTGCGGCTCGGCGCTCATTTCGATAATCTGCCGGTAGGCGTCCTTGCGATCGTCTGTCAGCTTCTTGATTTCGTTTCCATACTTGGCAAGCCAGGCCTTGGCCAATCTATCGGCCTCGGCATCGAAATAGGCTTGCACTTCCGTCACCAGGCCCAGCGCGGCGATGGCTACACGCCCTCCGATAATCGCTTCCTCGAACTCATCCGGTTCATCCGGCGTGGCCACCTTGTACGCAAGGAAGTCGGAATATGTGCGTGAAATGTCCGGACTGAAAATGCGCGCGGCGCGGCGGTAGGCATCCTCGATCACCGCCATGTCTGCATCCTCCCAGAAATCATCGAAGCTCTTGTTCTTGCCTTTCAGGTCGGCAACTACAGTCTTGCCGTCTACTGTCAACACCGCTTTGCGTTTGGCCTCTATCTTCGCCTTCTGACTTTCTTGGAAATGATCCAATACCTTGTGCATCTCTGCATGAGCCGACTTTCCAGCACCTGGCAGGATGTCATCGGAGGCCAACTCGTGCGCAAGCGCAGTCAAACGCTTTGCAGGCTTCGCTCCTCGCTGGGGACGGGTTTGGGATGGCAATGCCTCGAATGCCTGCCAAACAGCGTCTGATGCCGCAGGATTGGGCTTCACCTCAACAGGATTGACTAGGATGCGTCCGCCCGAAGGCGGCATCGTGTCATCGCCCTTCATCAAAGCTTGGACGACGTCGTTGACTGTCTTCTTATTGAACTTCGGCAGTAGGCAGTCCACTGCATTCAATCGCTCATTGCCAGGGACGCGGCGAGCCAATGGCGAACGCACCATGCGGCCTAGCAACTGGGTGATGTGAGTGCGGTCAATGGCTGCACGGAAAGACACCATGACCTCTGCTCGCGGACAATCCCAACCTGTGCTGATGGCATCCTTGGCGATAAGTACACGCACCCAAGCCGAATCCTGCACGTGCTCCGGCGAGATATACGGCACGTTGCGGTTGCCGAACTGTTGGGTGGTGTGTTCACCAAATACATGTGCAATGCTTCCATTCGGCAATTCCGGCCACCGTTGGTAAATGGTGTCCAACGCAAGACCAATATCATTTGGGTCAGGTGTGTTGGGAACTTGCAACACCATCAACGGAACGACCTTATGCGAATCCTGCTGCTGCACGTATTCAGCCCAAGCCTCAGTGGAAGCCTTCAGCTTGTCTGTCGCCCGGCGCACAAGAACGGTATCGAAGTCGCCGACTTCGTCAGGTATGTCGAGCAGGATGGTGTCCTTGATAAGGCCGGAATCCTGCACTTTGGTTGAATCCACCAAAACATCTGGCAAGTAGATGCGTTTGATCGCGACCTTCATCGCTTCGTTGAAGCGTTCCACAGTAGCCGAAATACCCCATACCACTGGGATACCCGGGACACCGTTCGCGCCGTTGATAAGCCGCTGGACAATAGTGCGCTTGGAGTTCCTTTCAGCCGTAGTGGGAATACCCATACCGCGATGCGCTTCGTCCAGAACTAGATATAGTGTTAAATCCGGGTCTTCAATGGTGTTTTGGATGGTGTCCCAGATCGTGTATGCGCGCAGATCAGGACGCATATCGAGCAACCGCGCACCAGCCTTTGTTTCCACTTCCTCCTGGTCGAAGCCACGCACCAACAGGCTGTTCTTGCCGAGTTTCTGCGTGTTGAGAAAGTAGACCTTCTTTGCTTCAAACTTGTCCCGGTTGAAGGTATTTTCAACAGGGACAAGATCGGTGTGGTTAAGTCGGTCGCTCGCCTCCATCAAGCGGAAGCGGGTCTGTTCATTCAATGCTGGATCATCACTAAACCAGATCACTACCGCGCCGTGGTCGGCGTCAAAATCGAATGCGTCGTCACCATAAAATAGCGCTTCGATTACGGCAGCAGCCATCACTGTCTTGCCCGCGCCCGTAACGGCAGTCAGCGAGAAGGCGCTTTTATCGGCGTCGTCATGCCAATACCTCCTTGCCCTTTTGAGGTTCGACAAGGCATCGCCCACTGCATTCGTCTGATAGTCCTTGAGCGTGAACTTCATCCGTTATTCCCCGTTCGCAAAGCTGAAATTGGTCAAATACGATTCGTACAACCGCACCGCTTCCACGTGTTCCGGCAAGCGGCGCGCAATGGCCTGAAAACGGCGGTCATCGTCGGTGACGATGTATGCCAAGCGTAAGTCCTTGGCCTGCTTCACAGCACCGATGAACGGTGTGGCCGCATCAACATCTTCCAACAGCCCATAGGCATCGACTATCGCCCAGCCTTCAGCTGGCAACTTGACGATGCGCTTACCACGGCTACCGGCACGCAGCCATAGCAGCGGGGCTATGCGGGCAAAGGCCATGCTGTAGTTGACTGCAACCGGAGATTCGTAAGTCAGCGTAAAGAACTCCGCGTTTTCCTCGAAGCCATCGGCCATCGGAAACTCATCGGTGAACTTGTAATCGCCTTTGACCGGCTCACCGTCCGGCGATTTACCAGTGATTGCAGCTTCGACGCGCGGCTTTGTGATGTAATCACATATACCCCACTGCTCCCACTCAGCATCCCCGGGACGTAAGCCTTTTTCGCGGAGCGATTTTTGTTCGTCGGAAGCGACCTCATTGTTTGTGACACAAATGCACTGGCGAACACCACCATCCTGTTTATTCAAGCGCATAACGGCGTGTGCCGTGGTCCCAGAACCAGAGAAAAAATCGAGAATGATCGCGTTCAGTTTTCCTTCGACGAAAAAGCGAAGCGCATCCTCAACCGCGTAGAGTGACTTTGGAAAAGGAAAGCGTCGGCCATTTAAAAAGGCTTTCGTTAACCCGGACCCATTCTGAGAAGCATCGTGCGATGAAATATCCCATTGCGTCCCTGGCACAACGGTTGGAACATGTTCAGCATCCGAAACTTCGATCGCCCCATCAATCCTGCGTCCCGTAACTGTAAACGTTGCATTTTCGACCTTTGCCACCTCGCCGCGAGAAATGTATTGGATCGTTGTATCTTCGCCACGAGGACGACCAAGACGGATATATCCCTTCGCAATCAATTCTCGAACACCTTCCGATGAAACCCGCCAACGCCCCTCTGAGCCGTCCGAACGAATCGGCCAACGAACAACAACTCCATGTGGGTGCTGCACTTCTGCCCGAGTGGCTCCTATCGGCAATGGTTGCCCCACCGAATGAAATTGCGTAGCATCTTCCGTGAGGTAAATGGGAAAGAAAAGCTTTGCGCTGTCTTCACGTCTAGCTCCCGGTCCAGTTCGCAGAAGTTCGTTCCAATACAAGCTCATGCGGCGCTTGTTACCTCTGCCTGACATCCACTCAGGAGCCAGTGCAAGCGGCTTGACCGCGCACTTACCGAATCTGGCGAAGTATATATATTCGTCAGTTCGTGAGAAGGAACCTGGCCTAGATGAACCGGCTTGGTTAATCACGGAACTTATCATTTGAATGCGTGACTCAGGAAAAGTCTGCTCCAGCAGCAACCCAAGCCGTAGATATTCCTTTTCGTCGATTGTGACGATTAGCACCGAATCCGCTGGATTCAATAGCTCCTTCGCCAGCAGCAAGCGGCGCTCCATCATTGCCAGCCACTTGCTATGCCGATAAAGGTCATCGGCTTCAACGTAATCATTGTTGTATTTCCAATCCTTCGCACCAGTGTTGTACGGCGGGTCGATGTAGATGGCATCTACCTTACCCCTGTGTGTGTAGGTCAACGCCTTCAGGACGTGATAGTTCTCACCATTGATGACTGAGTGGAACGGCTTGCCGTCACCACGCTGCACCTTGCCGGTGCTGACCAAGCCCGGATAGATGGTGTCGCGGAACTCGGCGACCACCACTAGGTCATCTATCGCCACGGATTGCGTTTCCAGCTTTGACGACCCCCACAGTTCGAGGTCGGCGACCTTCAGAGCACCGACTTTGCTTATGGCCTTAACCTGCCAGAGCCGCTGGTCACCTTTCTTGGTAGAGCCACGCTCTGTTAAAACCCGCACCTTGTCACCTTTGCGAATGGAGCGCTGAGGCAATTCAACGGCCTCCGGGCGGTGGCGCTCGAAGTTCAAGCCGAACGGCAATCGTGACGACAGAACCTTGAACTCCCTATCCAAATCCGCCCCCAACTGCGGGTCTTTGGCTTTGGCCTGGGCAATCAAGTCGGTCAGTCGTGACACAGCAGCTCCTTAGCGGCCCGCTAGAGCCGCGATGTAAGTGTAAGCGTCTTGAAGATGTTCTAATGCGCTGTGAATGAATTCTAAACTCTGTGGACCCACGATGGTTGGAGGTAGGTCCCCGCCCGTGTATGGGTTACTTCCCCAAAAGTCGCCTGTCTTTAGCCGACGATGTCCTTCAGCCTCGCCGCGAGTTGCATCAACTCTGCGAGTTCTTGAGCCTGATCCCGTTCGTCTTCCGTGTGGCCTTCGCAGTTTTGGTCAAAGCAGAGAGCATTACCACAATCGTCACAGTCGCCAGCAAGACATGCGGCACACTGACACCCGCAATCTGCGTCTTTACGAAGAAGCCGCCGAAGTTCAGTCTTGATGTTCTTGAAGTGCGTAAGAGCCTCACCCTTTGCATCATCAGGTCTGAATCCTCGCAGAATGCCTGCGACCTCATCAAGCGACTTGATCGATGTGACATGCGCGGCTTCATTCATCGGAAAGGTAACGAGCGAGCCTTCCCAAAGACGCAGCTCCTTCAGGAGACGAACATTGTTGTCCATGCTCTCTTTTATGACGTCGTACCCAATCGACATGCCTTTGATGATTTTCGACTGGAGCAGCAGATACGCTTTTTGCGCCATCGGAAGATCTAGCAGCAATTGACCGTTGACTCGTAACGCATCAGGGCCATCGTTCAACGTCAGCGTACCAATAGGCTCATCCGTCCTGTGCTGCCAGAGCAGTGGCACCTGGGAACCTTGGTTTTGAATCGATCTTGTAAATGCACCCGGAAGGATCATGTCACCGCCAAGATCTACGGTGGAGTAGACGGCCAGTTTGCCTTCGAAGGCGCCCGTCTGGTTATCGAGCGCCTTCATCCTGAATGCGAAATCACGTTTGCGCATCGAACGGCTCCCTAAGCGTATCTCGGTGAAGTCTGGAAAGAGCCTGTTGGGATGGTGTACGGCACGTTTTGCGTCAGGCCTGCGAACGAGCCAAAGACATACGAAGCCGGACGCTTGACGATAAGAGCAAGGCGCTTCTCAGCCCGGATCGCAACAAGGTTCTTGATGAAATAGTCTTGATGCTCGGTGCTGATTTCGACTTGCATCTCCATGCGATCCCTGATTTCGCTGGCTGTGGGAGAACCGGAACCGACGAGAAATGTTCCCTGCGTAATCGAGGTGGTGTAGACAACGTTTAGACCGAAGAGTGTAGGAGAAACAATTGTCTGGGGATCACCCAAAATATATCGGCCAAAGTTATCTTTCATCAGACGCATTCCCCACCAGTCAGCGGGATGGAGGACAACAAATGTCGGGGGCAGTTCCTTCGCGGTTGTGATCTGACCGATCGCTGCGCCAATTGCGTCGATGCGCGTCGATCCAGCCGGCAGCGCACTTGCGATAAACGGCGTTGCCTGGGGGATCAGGCCGTGCAGGTTCTCGCCCGTTCCGTCACCGCCCAATAGCTGAAGCTCCTCTGCCAAGTTCGTGTAGTACGGCATTGTCGATTGAATGAAGCCCATCAACTCACTCATGTCATCGAGCACCTGCTTCGAAGCCGGAAGCCACGTCGCCAACGTCCTAACTTTTTCAGAAAGCGAATTGAAGCTGAGCTGATTTTCGGGCTTCACGCTGGCCTCAGGAACCGGCGACGCAATGCTCATCGGAATACTGACGCGAACGAAGTCAATAACCGCCATCGTTGTCGGTCGCGCGTACAACTCATCACGGATCGTAAGGATCTGCCGCGCTTCCGGAACAATGCCTGAAATTCTGTCGATGGGCATGACGCCGGTCGTCTGGAAGCCGAGGCCCGTTTCTGTGATGGTCGTCTTGTGCTGCATGAACTCGACCATCGCCGCATCTTTGAAGTTGATAACAGCAGTGCCGCGACGATCTTTTAACAATCGGTTCAGGCTCTCGGACTCGTCCATAGTCTTCTTGATGGCGCTGCCCGTGACAATTGCTTGTGTGAGACGCTGTGCCTGTTGCAACTGCAAATCCATGCTATCGACCTGCTGTTGCAGGGCTGTGTACTTAGTCAAGATCGACTGAACGTTGTCAGTGATCTGCTCGATAAACTTCTCACGATCCGAATTCATTTTTTTGACACTCCATGAGTACTTGAGAAAGGACTGCGATAGCTGCTTTTACAAGCGATGATTTAGGCGAGTCCAGTGCGGCTATCGTGCGTCGCGTGCTCAAAGGCGGGGCGAACAAGTCGCGCTGCGAGTGTCTTTCGTGATTATGCGCTTGCACCCGGGAACATTTCCAGAAGTTCCTCAGCGCGCTTCTCGTCCCACTCGGTGAAGTCGTCGCTCGATCTGTATTCGCGTCCGACGCGTTCGGCGAAAGCGAGTTTCATCGCGCTTTGCAAATTCGCAAGCTGACTCGCATCGTGGACCAACTCACCCATTTGCTGCCGCAGCATTCGCGCTCGTAATTCAAGCTGGTGAACTCTCATGTCATACCGCAGCATCGCTTCCGTCCTTGTCGCGAAACATTTTTTCGAGTTCGCTCAGACCCTGATTCGCACGTTCGATTTCTGCGGCGGTCGGCTCAGGTAAAAGAGGCGGCGATTCCCAGCCGAACTCCTTCGCTAGTGCTGCAATGAGTCCATTATGGCTTTCGTAGAGGCCAACGATCAGCGTCTGCTGTCGCTGCACAAGCTCGAACAGACCCTTCGTTACCTGCCAGGCTTGAAGTTGAATTTCATCGTCCATGGTTTTCTCCTTTCAAAATCGAAACGGCGCGCCCTCGATGATTTTTTTGAGGACCCGATCATCCTCGGCGTGGCGACTGACCAGAAACGAATTCAGGCGCACGACGGGCTTCCGGTAGCGCGTGATGATGATCGACTCGCCACGCGTAGCGCGTCGCACTAATTCGCTGAGCCGTTTCGCAGCTTGTGATACCGGAATTTGCATCGTAATGCCCTCAAAGTTGCGGCAGGTTGTGGCCATCAAACCTGCGTAAAATCTGGCGAACTGCGAAAAGTCCAAAACCTGCGATTTTTCGTGCATGACTGCCCGTTTGGTACCGGCGGGGGTCGTTAGAGATTTTGACCCCCCTACCCCGTATGTGTGCCCTCTTTTAAAAGCGAAACGATCTTATCGTTCCACGCTTTTTTTTCTTCTTCGAAGTCTTCCTTCGTCCATTCAGCAAGCGGGATATCATGTAGCCGCTCGGTTAAGACCGGAATCTTTCCGTTATCTAGCGTCTTCGGACTCATTATTAAATTCCTCCTGCGGTTGCGGGTAGTGGTTTGATGTTGCATTATGTGTCAGCCGTCGGCAGCGGTCGGAGTATTTAAGTACGGCTTTGGCAATTCTCATGTCTTCCGTTTCTTCGCCAGTCAGATCACGATTGAAGTCCGCGCTCGCCAATATCGCCAATACTTCGGCAACCGGATCCGGATCGACCTGAAATTCATCGCCAGGTTGACTTATAGGGCGTTCGCTGAGGCTGGGTAATGTTATAGCCCGTCGGTTTCGTCCTGAGCGTTCGACAAACTGCGGATTGTCGGCACGAAGCGGACTGGTCGCCAGGAACTCTTCTTCCGCCTTGCGCTCATCGCGCCGTTGCTGTGCTCGCTCTTTCCGGCGCTGCGGCTCTTTCATCAGGTCGTCATGGAGCAGTTGGTGATGTGGGCAATACGGCGAACCCGGAGCGCGAATCTTTCCGCAGCAGACGGAAGTCTTGCCGCTTTGCAGTTTCACCCCGATGCAACTATCGCTTGCGTTCATGGGTCACTCCTTTCCTGAAGTGGTCGATTCGGTCGAGCGCCCACAGGTCCGCCTTCAGGAACAGACCGAGGACAAAACCGTTCATGAGCTGCCAGCCATCAGCGACGATCAGCTTCTCGAACGTCGCGAGCGTGGCAGGTATCTCATCACAGGATTCACACCACGCGACATAATCGCTGTGAAGAATCTTGAGCGATCCGGCATCGTCATAACCGGGCCGGTGGATAGACTGAAACGAGCGCCACTGACGAAAGGCTTCGACCCATTCGGCGGGGTCGTGATCAGCCATCCCGGTAGGCCTCTGATCGTCGGAGATAGTCACCTCCGCCTCTCCATGCAAGATTTATCCGGTACACCCGGTACACGGCTCTTACTTTCAGTAAGTTGAAGTGCTTTTCAATCCGGTACAAGAAGCCGTTTTGTACCGAGTTGAAAAGGGTGCAAGTTTATGAATCCGTTGGTTCTGTACCGGATGTACCGCTTCGCTCCTTAAGGGAAGGGCAATACCGGGCCACTGCCTTCTGTACGGCGGCGAGAAAATAGCCTCGCTTAGGGTCTTCCTTCGGGCCTCCCTCCCGGGACTTTCGCGGCAGAATCCCGAAAGGTTTGAGCAGGCGAGCGAGCTTCCGTGAAGTCAGCGGGAAATCTGATTTCCACGGTGAGTCTTCCATCTGCTGCAACGCCACCATCAGCTTGTCTGTGTGTAGGTGCTTTACTTCCGTCGACGGCCACACTGCGAGAACGTCTTCGAGCAATCGGAGCGGCAACGATTCGTCAGCGTCGAGCGTTTCTTTGTCGCGTGAGAGCGCCTTAGCGTCGTCTCTCAGTTGGCCTGAGAGGTCGGGACACACAGCGGCGCATACCGCGAACAGTGGCGACCATATCTCAGCATCGCGATCATTGAGGAACTCCAGATCAGGAAGCGAGTCGTAGAGGCTTGCGACCACCTCGTTGAAACTTTCAACCCAACCAATGATCTGGTCCCGGATATCTTTGCCTTCCCTGTCTGCACATGCCTGCCGGAAGCGCGAGATTTCCTGATCGGGAGTCCGGCGTTGCATTGACAACACAATGCACCGGTCGACGAGCGTCGAAGGTAGCCGCATTGTTGTCGCGAACGCTTTGGGGCCATAGACCGGCCAGTGGACGACCTTGATTTCTCTCCCCATACCTTCGCAGCGTGGAACGGTCGCGCCGCGTTTATATCCGGCGTTGAGAATGGCAATCAGGGCCTGCTGTGTATCGCTGGCGTTTTTGGATGGCTTCAGCATTTCCATCTCGTCGAGCAGCAGTGTCTGTGCTTGGTCTATCGAGCGAAACAGGGACGCGGGGGAGGGCGCAATCGCTGAGAACGGCTTGAAGCAGAGGAGCAGAAGAACTTCAAGAACGCGGCTCTTACCGCAACGCTTCACCGGACTGAGTAATGCGACGTAAGGGATAGCCCGGAACTTGCTCGACAGGTATGTCGCAACGACCCACAGCGAGACCGCGAGATAGGCATGCCTGGGCAGAACGCAATACTTCCGAAGCATTTTCTCGATAGCCTCTACGGGATTCGATACAAGGCTCGGTGGGGGAGGCCAGTCATCGGGAGCTGCGTCTTTGCTTGCTATTTGTCCGTTTTTCATAGGGCTTTCCCATAAACGGTCACATCAATGACCGCCAGTGCCATCTCTACAATGTGGAGCTGGCTTATAGCCAAGTGGAAAGCCTTTGTGAGGGCGGGTAGCCTCGGGTCGTCGTCGCGAGTACGCGCCAGCGTAGCGGCCAATCGTTCAACTAATCTTTCGTGCACGCGCACTTCCCGCGCTGCAATACAGGCGGCGTGGTGACCACGCCGCCTCTGCTGGTGTTCCTGTTCCGCCTGCCGTTGCGCGGCTCTGATTTCTTCTCTCGATAAGCCACCGCAGAACAGATCCCGCATCTCGCGGCCAAAAGCGCGTACAACGTCCTCTGTCCGGCACCCAGCGCGGCAAATTAGGAGGCAGCAGCCATTTCTGCCTTCGCTGACGTCGAGTGACGGATTGTGGTCAGGATGGTAGGAACAAAACCCACGATGACGGTTCGGGCCAACTTGCTTCGCATGGGAGAGGTGAATGAAAAGCGCTGTCGGGGATGTTGTTGATGTACTCTCGGAATAGGGTTCCATCGAAACTCTCCTTTCAGACAAAAAGAAGAAGAAGCCGCGCCGGCCAGGGGCGCGGTTTTCTTTTGTTCACTCAGCCGCCGCCATCGGCGCGCCAGCATCGATCCATCTGAGGAGCGCTGCGCGGGGGATTAACAGGGTCCTTGATGCGGCGACCCTGGGGATCACACCCTTCGCGACAAGCTTGCGCACGATAGGGTGCGAGCACCGCATGATCGCCGCGACTTCGTTGACGCGGAACACCGGCTTATTACTCGACAACACTTGCGTTGCGAACTCTTCCAGCCGTTCCTGATCCTGTTTCGTTCTCGCCCGACCACTCATTGCCACCTCCATATTGATATTTGACGATGCATAAATTGTTATCTTGATTATCAATTATGTCAACTGTAGATATTATTATCTGCATTCTGCGTTATATACTGTATTTATGGCATATCAACCAAATCGACGACGACACGCGACCAGCAAGGCCCTCATCGACATGAGGAAGGCGCTGGAAATGACGCAGAGACAATTCGCAAAGGTGCTGAAGGTGGCAGCCGTCACCCTTGCACAGTGGGAGACAACCCGACCACCACAGGGTGAGCAGCTCGACAACCTGATCGAGATTGCGCACAAAGAGCGGCTGCGCAGTGAACAGCAGTCGGATGTAGCAAAGGGTCTAAAGCTCAAACGGCTGGAACAAAGACTCCGACGACTCCGCATGGCTGAAGCAATAGACAAGTTCGGCGTCGATATTCATCTGTTCCACGCGACAGAAGAGGACGATGCAGACGGCTACGCGTTTCTGCGGCTGCACGGCTTTGACCAGATGATGTCGATTCAGACATTGAGATTCTTCTGGGAAATAATCGATCTTCCAGAAACTCCAAAAACGAAGGCGACGCGCGATATAGCAACGAAGGCAATCAAGGCATTAAACGACGCCCTGATCGCTATCGATGAGAACGCGTACAAGAAGCAGCACGACTTCACCGAAGCCCTGCAGTACGTCGAGCAGCTCACCATCACAATCAAACCGAAAGAGGGAACGACGACGAAATGACGAAACAGAAGAAACGAAGAGTGCAGGGTTCAAAAATCGAATCCTACGACACGCAGAAAGGCACGCGATACCGATTCTGGATCGACGGCCCGAAGAATGCAGACGGCAGTCGTAATCAGCAAAAGCACAGCGGCTTCAAGTCTCTCAATGAAGCGATAGCCAAAAGAGCCGAGCTGGTCGTGGAGGTCCACGGTAAGGTAATGGTCAATCCCAACGAGGTAACCTTCGGCGAGTACTTCGACCAGTGGCGCCAAGATCACGGAGCACTGCGATGGGCGAATTCGACTAAGGACACAGCACAGAGACGTGCAGCATACGCGCTGAAGAAGTTCGGCACGATTCCGCTTCAGGAGTTAGATCGTATGACGCTCAAGCGGGAGTTGCTCAACCTGCTGGACAGTGGCGGTAAAAACGAAAAGGCTCTCACCAAAAAGACCGTGCGTGCCGTCGCCGCCCTGATCAAGCAGTGTCTGAAGCACGCTTACATGAACAAGATGGTGATGGGAAATGAGATGGATTTCGTCGAGCTTCCCCGCATGCCAAAGAGACCGGAGGTGAAAAGGCCAACGGTGTCGCAGTATGACCGGATCTTGGAACGCGTCAGCAACACACGCTACTTCATGCTGGTCGTCTTCGCCGCCGATGCCGGATGCCGTCGCGGTGAGCTGCTTGCACTTCAGTGGGCGGATGTCGATCTGGAAACACGCGAAGTCACGATTTCAAAATCGCTGTCGGTCACCAGCAAGGGAATGGAAATCAAGTGTACGAAGGGCGAGGAGGAGCACAAACTCAAACTCTCCGAGACCACGATTGAATTGCTGAAGGAGTGGCGCGTGATGATCGAGGAGGAGAAGCGGAAAATGGGCGACGGCTACGAAGACAACGATCTGATCTTCTGCACCGAGACGGGCGCGTACTACAAGCCTGACCGCATCACCAATCGCATTTCCGAGTTCATGCGACAGGCTGGCTGTAAGGGAATCAGCACTCACAAATTAAGACACTACTCGGCGAGTTTTCTACTCGGCGAGGGAGTGCCTATCACCGACGTGAGTGCTCGACTCGGTCATGCGAATCCGGAAATCACGTTGAAGTATTACGGGCGCTTCATGCCGTCGAACGATGAGCGAGCACCTGCCGCCTTCGACCAAGGGATGGGCGCGATGGTGCGAGCGAGAGCGCAGGCAGCAGGAGGACAGGAACCACGGCCACCCGCGAAGATCGCGCTGGTATTCCCGACCCCGCCGGCAGTTTCTCCAGATTCTGTTACCTTTGGTTACCCCGAGAGTCTGACAGCCAAGCCTAAGTTATACAAAGTAAAAGGCTAAACACGGCTGAAGTTGGTCGGGGAGAGAGGATTCGAACCTCCGACCCCCTGGTCCCGAACCAGGTGCTCTACCAGGCTGAGCCACTCCCCGAACGTGTGGCAGACAGTCAGCGCGAAAAGCGTCCTGGTGAGCGCCTTTCTTGGTTGCGCGAACTTCATCCAGTTTATCAGAAGATTTGCCTCAGAAGTGCATCAGGGTTCGCTTACAGGAAGATACCGACGTCCAACAATCCTGTACTGATTGGAGAGTACACGTGCGATGGCCTCGGCATAGGCAATATGCTCCTGATCGAGAATACGCGCGGCCAGCGTGTGCTCATCATCACTATCGACTACCGGCACAGTTTTCTGCAGAATGATGACCCCATGATCGAGTTGCTCGTCGACGAAATGCACAGTGCAGCCTGCGACTTTGACTCCATAAGCAAGAGACTGTTGCTGAGCGTCAAGGCCAGGAAAGGCCGGCAGTAATGAAGGATGAATGTTCAGGATGCGCTGCGGAAAGCTGGAGACGAATTCGGACGAGAGCAGGCGCATGTAGCCCGCAAGGCAGATCAGATCTACGCTGTGCTCGCGCAGACAGGCAATGATCTCGGTATCATGCTCCGCGCGTTTGCGACCGCTGGCTTCGATCGCAACTGCCTTCAGCCCTCGTTCGTGCGCAACCGCAAGCCCAGGGGCATCGGCTTTATTCGAGATGACGACTGCGATCTCCGTATCGGGTAATTTGCCACTCGAGATAGCGTCAGCGATGGCAATAAAATTTGAGCCGCGCCCGGAAAGAAGAATCCCAAGGCGCTTGCGCGCACTCACTGATAAATCACCTTCCGGTCGCCCTTAACCGTCTTGCCGATGACATAGAACTTCTCATTCGCGCGCTCAAGCATCGACTTTACCCGCTTGAACTTCTCTGCAGGAACCACTGCAATCAGGCCGATGCCGAGATTGAAGGTGCGCAGCATCTCGTCCTGTGGCACATTGCCGAGCTCACGAAGATGATCAAAGATGGGCAGAACCGGCCAGCTCCCCAAGTCAATCTGAGCGGAAATGCTTTTGGGCAGGATGCGCGGCAGGTTTTCCGTAATACCGCCGCCGGTAATGTGGGCCATGCCGGTGACGTAGTCGCTTGCCGTAAGTTTCTTGATGATGTTCAGGTAGCTGCGGTGAGTTTTCATCAAGGCCGCGCCCGCCTTTTCTTTGAGCGCATTCACGTATTGTTCTGCCTTATATCCTGCGACCTCAAAAAACAGCTTGCGAGCGAGCGAATAACCGTTCGTGTGCAGGCCAGTCGACGGTAATCCGATCAAGACATCACCCACCTGAATTCCGGCTCCGGTGATAATCTTCTCCCGCTCGACCACGCCTACGATGAAGCCAGCCAGGTCATACTCGCCGTCGGAATAAAAGCCCGGCATCTGCGCAGTTTCCCCGCCGATCAACGCGCAACCATTGGCCCGGCAGGCCTCCGCTAGCCCGCTGACGATCTTCTCCGTGACTTCTCCATCCAAACGGCCAGTAGCAAGGTAGTCAAGGAAGAAAAGAGGAACAGCTCCCTGCACGGCAATGTCGTTCACGCAATGATTCACGAGATCAGCGCCCACAGTGTGATGAACACCCAGCTCGAAGGCGACTTTCAGCTTGGTACCGACGCCGTCGGCGCTTGAAACCAAGACCGGTTGTTGATACTTCGTCGTATCCAGTTTGAAAAGACCGCCGAAGCCGCCAATTTCGCTTAATACATTCCGGGTAAAGGTTTTTTGCGCCAGATATTTAATTCGTTGCTTGGCGCGGTCGCCGCTGGTGATGTCAACTCCGGCATCGGCATAGGTGACCGGGGAGTGACTCATGCTGGATTTCTGCTCTGACAAGGCAATTCCATTCGACAGGGTATTGAGATCGGAAAAAGCCAGTTTAGCATCCGATCGGGTGCCTAAGCTCCGGTTTCGGGCGAGGATTCTCGTCTCATCACCTGTGCAATCTCCCAAGTTGGCGCCGTCATTTGGCTCACATTTGTCTCCGAAAATCAATAAATTCCCAAGAAAAATTTATCGGCCAGCGCACCTTTATGGATACGCTTAATGGAGCGCTTCCTGCGCTACTGGAGATTCTCTTGAAACAGTCACTCGTGACCCGCTCTGCAATACTCGCTGCTCTACTTGCTTTGGCATCCGCACCCGCAGTAGCCCATGCCGCCAAATTCGGACCTGGCGGCGGCATTCCTTGCCCCATCGGCCAGGGTGGCAAGAATGGTTTTGGTCCTGGTGGCGGCATTCCAGTTCCCATCGGCCAGGGTGGCAAGAATAGTTTTGGACCTGGCGGTGGTATTCCTTGCCCTATCGGCCATGGAAAGGGTGCAAGAATCTAAAAGATGTTCCATTATTTAGAACCTCCCCCAGGGCGCGCATTTTCCCTGTTCAGGATGACTGAAAATGCGCGTACCATGCCCCTATGAAGGTGTCGCTGTTGGATAATGCGCTGTGGGCAGCGAGCTTCGCGGGGAATGTTGTTCTTTTTTTTGTTCTGATTTTCCGCGAGAGATGGCGACAGTTCCCCATTTTTACAGCGTGGATGGGCTATTACGTTATTGAGAATATTGTCGCTTATCTCATCCTGAGCTTTAATCCGGTCTCTTATTCAACAGTTTATTGGGTGATGTTTTCTCTCGATTTTCTGTTGCAGATTGCCTTGATATTTGAGATTACCCATGTTGTATTGCGGCCGACCGGGAGCTGGGTGCAGGATGCGCGATCCACCTTTCTTTTATGGGGTCTGGCCGCGGCGCTCCTTGCAGCAGGTCTCACGATTGCTGTACATCCGCTGGTCCATCGCTCGGCTGACACATGGGGAATTCGTGCTTTCCTTTTCACCAGCCTGCTGTTCTGCGAACTTTTTCTCGTCATGCGGTTTTCTGCACAGCGGCTCGGTCTGGTACCGAGAAACTACGTGATGAGCCTGGGAACCGGGCTGACTTTATGGTCGCTCGTATCGGTTGGTGTAGACGTCGCGCATAGTTATTTTGGGGCAGCGCATGTTGCTGATTTTACGATGCTTGAACATATTCGGACGTCAGCCTATATCCTTGCCGTGATGTATTGGATCATAACTTTTTCAGTGGCTGAGCCGGAACGGAAGCCTCTTTCTCAAGAAATGCAGAATTATCTTCTTGCTTTACATGCACGGGTTCAATACGATTCTACGCAGGTTAGCAGTGCTCAAAATTCTCGCTGAGAGCTGGCCGTGACTTCAATAATTCTTCTTTGTTTCTTTGTTTTTCTTGCTGGCGGTCTGATTTACACCCAAGTCAGCGCACAACGCCTGTGTTCTGTTTCCTGGGACGATCTCGTGGCTCGCATGCAGCCGTTGCATGCCCGTGGCCTGGAGATTGTCGCTCTGGATAATCTTCAACCAAAGGCAAATCAGCTCAAGTTAGAACCAGAGCATCTCTGGGGTCTTGTGGGCGGCATGGAAGGCCTGCGCTGCATGCGCCAGAATGCCGATCTCCTGATCGCTCTTGCGGCTTATGTGCAGCGCTGGAACTTTGAAGAGGGCGTGATTGTCACAGAGCGTATGCGCCACGACGCCATGCAGCTGAAACGCGCCATCTTCCGCCTTCGCTTCGACATGATGATTCGCCGCAGCCACCTTCGCGCGCCTTTCTATATTCAGCAGGCCGCTTCTTCTTATTACCTGATGACGCGCCGGGTGCTTGCGTTATATGGAACGAGCCATGCTGGCTTGCTTCCTCGTTTAGTTGAAGCGATGTAGTTTCTGCAAATGAATGGGCATCACCCTATACTGATCGGGTGATGCCTGTTTCCCTCAAACGAAAAATCCAGCGTTCTACTGAGCTACAGCAACGTGCCGAAAGGCTCTTTCCTGGCGGTGTTGATTCTCCCGTGCGCGCTTTTCGCGCCGTAGGAGGACATCCGCCTTTCGCAGTCAAAGGCGAGGGCGCCTATCTCTGGGACGCAGATGGCAACCGGTATATCGACTACTTCGGCTCATGGGGGCCGATGATCCTTGGGCACGCCTTTCCGCCAGTCGTCGACGCGATTCAACAGGCTGCGGCCAGGAGCGCCAGCTTCGGTGCTTCTACACCTGCTGAAGGCGATCTGGCTGAACTAGTAGTGGAGGCTTATCCGTCGGTAGAAAAGCTGCGCTTCGTCAGCTCCGGGACGGAAGCAACCATGTCGTCAATCCGGCTGGCTCGGGCTTTTACCGGACGCGATTATGTCATCAAGTTTGAAGGCTGTTATCACGGCCATTCCGACGGACTCCTTGTGAAGGCTGGTTCCGGGGTAGCAACGTTTGGGATCCCCGGATCTGCTGGGGTCCCTAACGACGTTGCCCGCTATACCCTGGCGTTGCCTTTTAACGATATTTCTGCCGTGGAAGCGGCTTTTGCCGAGCATCGCGGCGAGATTGCGTGCATTATTCTTGAGCCGATTGTGGGCAATATGGGCTGCGTTCCGCCCGCGCCCGGGTATTTGGAGGCTCTCCGCGAGATCACCAAGGAAGAGAATGCGCTGCTGATCTTCGATGAGGTGATGGCCGGATTCCGGGTGGCTTATGGTGGAGCGCAGGAGCTGTACAGCGTCCGGCCGGATATGACGACCCTTGGTAAGATCGTGGGCGGCGGTTTGCCCTGCGGCGCTTTCGGCGCGCGCGCGGAGATCATGGATATGCTGGCCCCCCTGGGTCCGGTCTATCAGGCAGGAACGCTAAGCGGCAATCCGCTGGCGATGGCCGCCGGCATTGCGACGGTCGGCTATCTGAAAGAGCATCGCACGGAGGTATATGCCCGGCTCGAAAGCCTCAGCGCGGCGGTAGCTGATGGTGTTGCCGTGGAAGCAGCCAAAGCGGGTGTGCCGCTCACGACGAATCGCGTTGGGGCGATGTTTACCTGGTTCTTCACGTCAAACCATGTGACGGATTTCGAGTCGGCTTCCACGTCCGATACTGCGGTGTTCGCCCATTTCCATAACGCCATGCTCGATCTCGGTGTGTGGCTGCCTCCCTCGCAATATGAGGCCGTGTTTTTGAGTACGGCCCATTCAACGCAAGATGTCGAGATTACCATTGCTGCTGCAAGGGAAACTTTCGCGACTATCGTCGGATGATGTGATTTGGGGGTATCCCCGGCATTTTGTACGGAGATTCTTTGTTTTCTTCAATTTAGACCGACTCCTGTGTACGGAGATCGTTTATTTTCAAGGGTTTGCGCAAAACCAAGAGGTGTGATCCGAAAAGGTCACACCTCTTATTCTTATTTTATCAATTTATCCGATAATTCTCTGCAGGCATAAGCTCTTGATTTTAACCTGCTTATCTGACACTACCACTTGACAAAGACCAGGCGTCCACGGTCACGTAGCGGATGCCTGAAGATTCGGATAGCAGCTGAGCGGTAGCTGCTACGGAATGGCTGCGGTCCTGGCCGATTTCGGCTTGTCCGCCGTCATGCAGGAGCAGGTTGGAGCCCGTGCCGCTCCGCCGATTGCGACGGATGCCCTTTTGCAGATTTGCCAGAACCTGCCCGGCGGTCGTTGGCTTCCAGTCGTATCCCATGGCGTTCCACAGCACCGGCTCCAGTCCCAGTTCGCGGGCGGTGCGGAGAATGTCGGGACGGCGCGCTCCATGGGGAGGTCGGAAGTAGCCTACCGGCTCTCCCAGGGCGTCTTCGATGGCTGCGTTGCAGGCGGTCAATTCCTCACGCACACGAGTTGGCGATTGAAACAGAAGAACGGGATGCGTCGCGGAATGGTTGCCGACGAGATGTCCTGCGGCCCGGATGGAACGGGCTATATCCGGGCGCTGGCGGACAAAGCGGCCTATCAGGAAGAAGGTAGCGCGGACGTTGTGCGTGGCCAGCACATCAAGCAATTGCTGCGTATAGGGGTCGTTCGGGCCGTCATCGTAGGTCAGGGCAAATTCATTGGGGTCGCCGCCCCCGATAATGGCTTTTCCGAATATCTGCGAGGTGGGCCACATGGCCGCGTAGGCGTAGCCTCCGGCCGCGAGCGTGATTGCGCCTCCAGCGGTGGCAATGGTAGCGAGCATTGGGTTTAGTTTAGCCTGTTACCGAAAGGGAAAAGTTCGAGTGGCATCTTCCCAAGAAGCATGATATTTTCGATTTTTATTCGCCCAAGAGACCTGTAATGGCCAAAACTTCAGAAAAACCGCGTTTTATTGCCCTGGAAGGGCCGATACGTGTCGGAAAGTCGTCACTGGCACGCATGCTGGCAGAAAAGTTAGAAGCCCAGCACATTGTTGAGCCGGAAAATAACCCATTTCTCGATCGCTTTTATGGGGCCGAGTCGGGGATGGCGTATGCCGCGCAGATGTGGTTCCTGATAGAACGGTATGAGCAGCTCAAACCGCTCACGAATGCCAAGGGCACGATTGTTTCGGACTACATTTTTGAAAAAGACAAGCTGTTTGCATATGTGAATCTCAATGACGCGGAACTGGCGCTTTATAACCGCTATTACGAGATGTTCCGCGAACAGGTGCCTGCGCCGGATCTCGTGATTTATCTACAGGCCACGCCTGAGGTGCTGAAGCAGAGGCTGAAGCGCAAGGGCGCGGCTGGTGAGCGCGACATCAGCGACGAGTACATCGAGCAGATTATCGCTGCTTATGAGCATTTTTTCTTTCACTACTCGGCGAGCGATCTGCTGGTGGTGAATACGTCGGATATCGATTTTGTGAATAACCCCAAAGACCTGCAACTACTGATGAAGCGGCTCTCGGAGCCTATCAAGGGGAAGCAGTATTTTTTGCCCCTGGGTGAGAATGCTGCTGGCTAGGCGGTGCCGCAGCTGGAGCATCCCAGACTCTCTCTCTGCCCGAGTTTTACTTTGGGTTGAAGATAATGAAGCGGTCTGAGTGGCTAACGTACACGCGCTGGAACATCACCGTAGCCAATACCCCATCCTCCTCACGATCTGGAACGTTCTGCGACTTTCCGGCCGGGATCACGAAGCGAACGTCCCGAACGATGCGGTTACCAAGCCTCATGTCCTGCGGAGGCAGGATTGCGAACGCCCTGTGCGCATCGCTGACCCTCTGGTCCCTGAAGCTTGGCTTGGCTGAGTAGCGGCGCTTCCAACTTCCTGTTGTCCGCATACAGAATCGAGCCGTCGCTTCCGGAGTCGACCTGGAGCAGGATGGGCCGGGTGCCGGTGTCGGAGAGATTGACGGAAACAACGAGGCGCTGAGTGAATGGCACGTCGGATTCGGGGTGTTTTGGGAGGACCAGGGAAATCCTTTCGCCGCGAAGGTATTTTTCCGTAAGCTTCGTCTCGTCGAAACAAAGAAGTCCGTGCGAATAGTCAATGAGCACATCGAAATGGGCGAGAAAGTTCTCTCCAAGTACGCCCCGAATCCGTGGATCTGCCGCCCGAATCGGCCCCAGATCCTGAATGACGACGAGTGGTTTCAACACCAGATGTGAGCCCGCCTCCAACGAGTCCAATACTCCGATGGATGCCTGGGAATAGGCCACCGTGGCAACCAGGCCGACCGTACCTTGCGATTTTAGTTTGAGCAGGCCCGCGAGCGCGGGGTCTATCACGTTGAGCTGGCTACCGGTGTCGACCATGAAGTCGAACGGGCCAAACTGGTTGATCTTCACGGGAATAACGAGCAGAGCCCCGGCGACAATACGCGGTCTGAGGCCTGCAACGTTACCGGGGCAATGCGTTTCTGCCTTACCGAAAATGAACGTGATTGGGAATGCGGTGACGAGAGAAACGCAGAGGAACCTGCAAAGCGATGGGAGTTTCATGTCAGCCTCCGCTCGCGGGTGCGAGCGGAAGCAACGTTGGCGGCTATATCTGGCTACCTCAATGGATTACGAATAGAATCCATGTCAATAAAATGTGGAGAAGATGTTGATCGCCATAACTGCTAGCGACTCTTGAGCTTGAATCCGGTAGCGCGCAGTTTAAACAAGAGTCGCAAGGGCCACCTTTGAACGGAAGGACCTTCTCGATGGCTGAAACACAACCCCATCCCCGTCTTTTACGCTTCGGCGCATTTGAAGTAGACGAGCGGACAGGGGAGCTAAGGAAGGACGGCGTGAAGCTGAAGTTCGGCGGGCAGCCGTTTCAGGTGCTCGTCATCCTGCTGGAACACGCTGGCGACGTGGTCACACGGGAAGAATTACAGAATCGCCTCTGGCCAGACACGTTCGTCGATGTCGAGCGTAACCTCAACACCGCCATCAACAAGATCCGTGAGGTCCTTGGCGACTCGGCGGAGAGCCCGCGTTACCTGGAGACTCTGCCGCGGCGCGGCTACCGATTCATTGCGCCAGTCGAGCCGCCTGCCTCGCAGACGAAGCAGGACCCGAGCGAAAAGCCGATCGACAATTCAAAAAAGCCGCGAAACCACCGCCTCTATTTTCGGCTGGCAATCCTCAGTGGCTTGTTTCTGGCAGCCGGTGTTCTCGCTGTCCTCTGGAGAGGGATCGCCCGACCCCCTGGTACGCCCAAGGTGGTGAGGTTCATACGCTTAACTAGCGATGGTCAGAAAAAGATCGGCCCCCTGGTCAGCGACGGCGTGCGAATCTACTTCAACGAGTGGTTGCCGGACGGGCGGCTCATCGTCGCTGAAGCCTCCATCACGGGAGGAGAAGTTGTTCCCTTGTCCCTGCCACTGAATGCGCCTTTCGTTCAGGATCTCTCGCAGGATGGAACCGAGCTCTTAGTAGCCAATGACGAAGGGATGCAGGGCAGGTCGATCTGGGTGCATCCCGTTGCCGGAGGATCACCTCATCGGGTGGGAACCGTCCTTACCAGTTCGGGACCGTGGGGCCCTGGGCTCGATTATTCGGCGTTCACCGAAGATGGAACCCACATCCTATACAGCCAGGGATATGACATCTACTCTGTGAGTCGGGACGGGTCCGGTTTGCAGAAGATCCTCACGGTTGGTCACTTCTCGAAAGACTTCCGATATTCGCCGGACTCTCGGATTCTGCGATTCACACGGTTTGATCCTTATGCAGAGGAAGTAATCATGAGTGGCTCTGCAGATGCAGCCGGACTCCACAAACTGGCGGATGGATGTTGCGGCGAATGGACTCCCGATGGCCGGTATTTCGTTTTCTCGAGATCGTTCGGACTTCGATCCGATCTTTGGGCATTGCAGGAAACGAAGAAATTCCCCGGACAAAGACAGGACCGCGTTCCGATTCAGCTGACGGCGGGGCCCCTCGATTTTCAGTTTCCATTGCCGGCCAAATATCGAAATGAGATCTTAACTATCGGAACTGCCTACCGGGCGGAAGTTGTACGGTACAACAAGAATCGAGACGAATTCGTGCCTTACCTTTCGGGTTATCTCGGCCGAGGGTTTGGCATTTTCTCGCGATGGAGAATGGGTGGCCTACATCTCGTACCCCGACGGCATTCTATGGCGGAGCAGAGTGGATGGCAGCGAGAAGATACAGCTTACCTTTCCTCCGATGAAGGCGGGGGCGCCACGTTGGGCGCCGGACGGGAAACAAATCGCTTTCGACGCCGTCCTGCCCGGAGGGGTCATGAATATCTATGTCATCCCAAGTGCCGGCGGCTCAGCTATACATCTGCTACCGAGTGATCGCGGGCAGATGGATGTTGACTGGTCCCCGGACGGAAAATCGCTCGTCTTCGGTACGACTGTGGATTTTGCGGGCTCCATTTATATCATCGACTTGAGTTCCCGACGGGTGTCCACAATTCCCGGCTCGTTTGGATTCTTTTCGCCCCACTGGTCTCCGGATGGCAGGTATATTTCGGGCACGATTATTCAATCTGAAAAATTGATGCTCTTCGACACAGCTACGAAGAGTTGGACTAAAGCGTGCGAATGCGTCGTGGGATTCCCGATGTGGTCGCATGACGGAAAGTACATTTACTTTGAACACTTCACGGAGCCAGACAAGGGTTATACCATCGCACGAATTAGGCCGGGCAAAGAGGAGATTGAAACCGTCGCGGATGTCAGCAAGGTGGGACGCTGGACTGCGGGAACGATCGGCGAATGGTTCGGGCTCGCGCCTGATGACTCTCCATTGGTCGCCCGAGACATCAGCACCCAGGAAATATTTGCTCTCGAAATGCAATGGCAATGATTGAACGGGAGTTTCTCTCTCGTTTCACAGTCGCAAACGGAACCAGTCTGGGAAGGATAACGTTCCCAGGTTGCGGAAAATGCTTGAGACGCTTTCACTGATGCTCAACCGTTTGCGCGAAGGGTAATGCGCTCGTCGAGAACAATTTACTGGGAAAGTCCCACTTCGGTCGTTTCGATCAGGATCACAGATTGAAAAAATAAAATTGCTTCAGGCGTCAGATATATTTTCGAGGAAATGCAGAAAGGGCGCGAAGATCGCGCCCTTTTTACTGCATATGGTTTTGTTTACGCTGCTGCGGTGTTCTTGAGTGCCGACTTTGCCTGCTCGACGAGAGCGGTAAAGCCCGGCGCGTCGTTGACCGCGATGTCGGCGAGGATCTTGCGATCCAGATCGACACCGGCCGTCTTGAGGCCATGGATGAACTGCGAGTAGCTGATACCGTTCTGCAGGGCGGCAGCATTGATGCGCACGATCCAGAGGGAGCGATACTGGCGCTTTTTCTGCTTACGGCCGCTGTAGGCAAATTTCAGGCCGCGTTCAACGGCTTCCTGGGCTGCCTGGTAGAGCTTCGATTTTGTGAGGAAATAACCACTCGCGCGCTTCAGGATCTTTTTGCGGCGGTCATTGCGTTTTGTTCCACGTTTTACGCGGGGCATTGCTTTGGTTCTCCTTTGCGTGTTTCGTTTAGCGGCTGGAGGCAGGAGGCTCGGGATATCCCGGCTTTAACCTCTTCACTCGCTTTCAAACCTGAATCGCTCGGCCATTACTGGCCGGGGCCCCAACCGGAACGCTTTACCGGGGAACCTCATTCCCGAGGGAATGGATCAGGCGTATGGGATCATGCGGGCTACCTTCGCGTAGTCGGCATCCGAGACATAGGCGGTGTGAGCTAACTTCCGCTTGGTCTTGGTTTCCTTCGACGTGAGGATGTGGCGCATCTTGGACTGGCCGCGCTTGATTTTGCCGGTGCCAGTCTTTTTGAAGCGCTTGGCTGCGCCCCGATGTGTCTTCAATTTGGGCATGGTTTTCCCTGCTTAGAAAAACAGTAAGTACAACATCACCCAGTATACGGGAAGTATCGGCTTTCTGCTACCGGAAGGATGCCGGACCATTCACATTTCGTTTACATTTAACTCTATGACGAAAGCGTCGAAAGTGGACCTGGTGGGCGTCGGGTTGAACGCCACGGACACACTTATCCCCCTCACTACCTTTCCCAAGGCCGGTGCCAAGATTGAATATCGCACGGCGAGCGTGCTGCCCGGCGGCCAGGTGGCTACCACTGTGGTTGCCTGCCAGCAATGGGGACTCAAGTCGCGGTATATCGGCAAGCTTGGTGATGACACGGCTGCAACGCTTCACCAGGAGGCTTTTGCACGGGCCGGGGTGGAGTCGCACCTGTTGATTGTTCCGGGTGGCGCGAGCCCACAGTCGCTGATTCTTGTGGACAGCGATGGCGAGCGGACTGTGCTCTGCCGCCGCGATGAACGCATGGTGCTGCAGCCGGGCGATCTGAAGCGCGAGTGGGTGGTGCAGGCGCGGGCTCTCCATGTGGATGGTCACGACACGGCTGCGGCGACGCTGGCGGCGCGGTGGGCACGCGAGGCGGGGATTCCGGTGATTGGCGACCTGGACGAGCCGTATCCAGGCGTGGAAGAGCTTCTGGAGAACATTGACTACCTGATTGTGAGCCGCGACTTTCCTGTTCGGTTGATGGAAATGGACGATCTGGAAGATGCGCTGCGCAGTATGCGCGAGCGCTTCGGTTCCGTTCTGGCGGCGGCGACGCTGGGGCAGGATGGCGTGCTGGCGTGGGATGGCAAGGAGTTCCATCATGCGGCGGCTTATTGCGTGCCGGTGGTGGACACGACAGGCGCCGGGGATATCTTTCATGCCGGGTTTATTTACGGCCTGCTGCAGGGTTGGCCGCTTGAGCGGCAGATGGATTTTGCCTGCGCGGCGGCAGCGCTGAACTGCATGGCATCGGGCGCGCGCGGCGGCATTCAGCCGGTTGAGGCGATCGAGACGCTGATGGCGACGGGAACGCGGTATCGGGCGGCCTATTATGTTTCGGACCGGATGCGGTAGGGATTGCGAACCATCTATCTGCGAGCCTAAAGTTCTACCTAAAAATTTCTGATTGTTTCGCTGTTGCAGCGCTTCGATGACGGCGTTGCGGTGGATGCTAGATTTATCTTCGCGATGAAACGACGGAATTTTCTCAAGTCAGCTTTGCAGGCAGGCATGGCGGCAGGAATTGCCGGGAACGCCGCCGCGCAAATCACAGACAGCAAACAAAACGGCACGCCAGTGCACAGCGAAATGCCCTCCACCCTGATCGGGCCCGAGGCCGAGGCCGGATATTTTTCCGAAAAGCGGATGCATGCGGCTCTAGGAACGGCGGAGCTGAGCAGGCCTACTGATATTCAGGTGGCGGTCTATAACTTTCCAAGCTGGCATGCCTCACCGTATATGGAGGCGCGCTTCGGCAAGGGCTGGACTGAGTTTGATGCGCTGCGCAATGCGCGGACGCTCTTTCCTGGACACACGATGCCGCATTATCCGCTCTGGGGGTATTACGACGAGGCCGATCCGGCGTGGGCGTCGCGGGAGATCGATTTGGCTGCTGATCATGGCGTGGATGCCTGGCTGATTGACTGGTACTGGCATAACGGAACGCAGTTCTATCAGGAGCAACTGGAGCAGGGATTTTTAAAGGCTGACAGTCGCACACGATTAAAATTTGCCGTGATGTGGGCGAATCATGACTGGAAGAATGTATATCCAGCCCGTTCACCGAACGATGCCGCGATTCTGCTGCCGCAGACGCATTCGATCGAGGATTTTGAGAAGGTCACGAATTATTGCGCGGAGCACTATTTCAATCAGCCGAATTATTTCCGCATCGATGATGCTCCACTCTTTGCCATCTTTGACGTGGGCAAGCTGGTAGAGCAACTGCAGGTGGACGGGACGCGGCGTGCTTTGGATCGCATGCGAGAGCGAGCCATGAAGCTTGGATTTGCGAAGCTGCATCTGCAGGTCTGCAATGGATATGACCGCTATGCGAAGCAGTTGAAGCAGCTTGGCTTCGATAGTGCGACGCAGTACGGTACGTTTGGCTGGACCTATGGATTAAAGCCGGCTGGATCGCGCATTCCTTATGGCGTGGGGGCGGCAGAGGGGATTGCTGCCTGGAAGAAGATGCGGGAGACGCTGGAAGTCCCGTTCTTTCCCTGCTGCTCGGTTGGATGGGATGACAGTCCCCGCTTTGGGGAGTTCGCTGCGATTGCCATCAACCGGTCACCAGATCAATTTGAGCGCGTAGTGCGCGCGGCTCGGCATGTGGTAGCTTCAGATGCCCATACAAAGCTGGTGTATGTTGCCGCGTGGAATGAGTGGACCGAAGATCACGTACTGTTGCCGGATTCTTATTGGGGATACAGCTATCTGGAGGCACTCCAACGAGCAGTGAAAGATTAGCCGCCTGTAGCAGATACATTTTCTTGCTCTTCGGGCGAACGCCACCTATTCTGTGCAGGCGGAGGAAAGACCTGTGGCGCACGCAATCTTCATCAGCTATCGCCGTGACGATACGGAAGGCGAAGCTGGACGGCTTTTTGACGATCTTACGCGGGCCTTTGGCGGCGACGCCGTTTTCATGGATGTGGCCGGTATCGGGCCGGGAACCGATTTTCGTAAGGCAATTGATGACAATGTCTCGAGCTGCGGGGTCCTGCTGGCGGTCATTGGACCGAACTGGACGACAATTACGGGATCAAGCGGTCAGCGGCGGCTTGACGATACGAATGACTATGTAAGGCTGGAGATTGCTTCTGCGCTCGTACGCAATGTTCCGGTCATTCCTGTGCTGGTGCATGATGCGCGCATGCCGCATGCTGACCAGCTTCCTGACAATTTGAAAGACTTCGCGTATCGCAACAGCGTCGAGATTACGCATGCGCGGTGGAATTCAGATGTGCAGCTGCTGGTTCAGGCGCTGACGCAGTATGTGCACGCGACAAAGGCTACGGAGACGGACACTGTTCATGCGACAGTGCCGGTGCAGTTGCCAGCGCCTCATCCAGCTGCGGACGCCGTCCCGGCGAAGAGAAAATCGAAGATGCCGCTGATTGCGGGAGCGGCTGCCTTAGCTGTCGTCGTCATCGGCGTGGCTGCATTCTTTGCGTTGCATAAACCGTCGGGCGGATCGGCGCTTAATGGACACTGGACCGATACGAATCCTATTGGACTTGGCTCGGTTGCGGAGTTGGACATTTCGGGCGAAGGGAATCAGCTGGCCGTTCATGCGTGGGGGGTTTGCAAGCCGGCTAATTGCGACTGGGGCACCCAGAATGCCACGTTCGATGGACAGACGGCCAAGGCGACCTGGAGCTTTCTGTCGAATGACAGCGGTCAGGAAAAAGGCCGCGTGGCCACGTTGTCGATTTCGGCAGGAGCTGACGGAAAGCTCGATGTGACGGTCAACAACGCCTATGCTCAACGCCCCGGAACAGTTCACCAGTTTGAATTTGTGCGGGCACAGTAGAGGATTCGTTAGAGATCAGTGCGCCTGCCCGAGCTTGTAGGCTGCGGCTGCTACTGCAGATAAAACGCCAGCCAGCGCTCCCAGAAGTGCCCAGAGCTGTCCTACCTTCAGGCTTCCGAGAAGGTCTTTGATGGAGAGCTCTGCTGCGGAGACGGCAGGAGGCGCAGCAGGGGCATTCTGAGCTTCGGTGCAACGGGCTTTCCAATCACTGAAGACCTGCGCGAATTCCGACGAAAGCAGGGAGGATTGACTCAAGGACACGTGCTGGACCCACCAATCGTATCCGGTCTGGAGAAGACCTTCGAGTTTCAATCCATTTTCTACGAGGACGAGCAAAGGGCGATGTGTGGCGTAAGCCAGGGCTGCTTCGATCTGGTTCCAGACGGTCGGAAAATTGATCTGTGAGAGTTCGGTTGCGTCCGGACTGCCGCGCTTTTCTGAACCCTTGTCCACATGGATACGCTCGAAGGCGATGACAATGGCACCGGCGCACTCCTGCATACATTCGGTTACGGTTTTCAGAGGCTGATCGTTGCGAAAGTAGTTTCTGCCGATGGTGCGAGGTTCGAGCCCCTGAGCGTGCAGGTAATTTTCAACTGCTGTAACGAATGCTTCCTGCTCAGGGGTGAAGGTCTTTCCAACGCTGATGAAGATGGGTTTTAACATGACGGTCTCTCTCGGAGATCATGGATAAGGAATGGCGATCACTTGGTTGTTCCTTGTGTTTTGACGCTCTGCTGTTGAATATTGGTCCACTGCGAATGCTCCTGTGACACCAGGGATTCGACGCGCTCAGCGAGCATGGCGTCGGGAGTCGCAGCTTCAGCATACGGCCCGGCATGGCTCAAGTAGAGGTATTTTTCGTGCTTGAGGGCTTCGGCTGTCGAGCGGTAGTTGGTCCAGTTCTCCTGGTACTGATTCAGGTGCAGGATCCCTTCGAGGATCGTGATGAGAACGCCGAGTGCACCGGTGATCAGGACCAGATGAGGCTTCAGCCAGTTAAAGGGCAGGCTGCCGAGAAAGGGGATTAAAGCGGCGGCGAGAATCTCGGTAACTTTAATCCGCTTGAAAGCGCCACGCATTTTGCGGCTCTTGCTGCCGTACCAGTTGATCTGGTCTTCGAGGCGCCCGAAGGCCGGAGTATCGGGAAGAGCGGCAGGGTTAGCCATTGGAGACATTGCTTTGCGCTGTTAAACCACTGTCGAATAGAGCCGTCTCGGCCTGGCGGCGGCGCAGCAGTCCCGCTACGACCTGACCTCCGGCGTGGTCCCAGGCATCGAACTGCGCGGCAGCGGCGGTGAAGTTGCCGGCGTTGAGATCTCTGAGAAGAGTGGACCCGGCGAAGGCTCCGCGACCGAGATTGAAGACGAAATCGACGAGGGCATCGAACTCTTCCTGAACGAGAGCGATGGTGACGACCTGATTCACATAGGCGCATGCGGCGGCTACATCACTCAATAGCAGGGCATCGGCCTGATCCTGGGTGATGGTGAGGCCTGCGGCGACGCCGCTGCCGGTGTGTCCATAACCGATCGTCCATACGCCGACCTGATCCTGATAGGCGGTGTATTCGCAGCCCTCGAACTGCTCGGTGAGGCTGAGCCCATCTTTGCTGTAGGTGAAATTGTTGACGCTCATGCGCGATCCTTTCCGCAAGGGTTTGTCACTGTCGGGGAAGTTGGCAGCCAGCATAGCATGCTGGTGAATGGTGTGCTATTGTCTTGCGATCGTATCCTTAGCGTTTGTTTAAGCAGGCTATGATTGCCAAAAAGTTGTGTCGGTCCTTTTTCCGGTTAGGTTTCGGTGCTCAAACACGCGGGTGAATGAAGGGGGAATCAAAACTGACACAGGAAAAATGCGGAGAGCATTAGCATTTTGCTCATCATCTGTTCTTTACTAACGATGAAAGGTACAAGGTGCACGCAGCGTTTTTGCTGGCTGCGCGCATCGAAGTATCCGTTATCCCCTCAATGAAGGATCTGTGACATGGCGACCAATCCGTACACCCCAGCGCCGGAAAAATACCTTGTAGCGTTTGTGATTGAAGGCGATGACGTCTTCAAAGTCACGATTGATAATGTTGTGCAGGCCGCTAATGGCGCGGGCTCCGCAGCGTTTGAAGGCGTGGCGAAGCTGAAAGCTGCAGTGGCATTGTTCCAGTTGACTAACATCCACAACGAACGTCCGAATGAGCTGCGCAAGATGGCGCGCGAACTGGCTCAGGAGGGCATGCAGTTGCTGGCGCGAGCCAGTGCCGCGCCGCGGCTCACGACCGCAGCTCCAGAAAGTTCAGTAGCGTAGCACCTGTTGATAAACAGGATTTTGCTCATTTTCTTCTTTTCCCTGCCTGAATCTGCCGTTTGCGTGAGGGTGCCGAAGCGTGCCCGCGCATGGCCACGTCTCGATACATACGAACGAAATTCATAAAGAGAGATTGCCGTTTTGTGGAGTGATTTTGAGTCTGACGTTGTAGAAGACCGCTATTCGCTGGGGAAGCTGGTGCGTTCCGAGGGAAGATGCGGATGGTTTGAGACGAAGTTCGATGAGCAGCCGGCTGTCATCAGCCTGACCGAGTCGTTGAACGATGAAGCGCCGCTGCTGGAAAGGCTGCGGGCTGCGGAGAAGGTCAAAGACAGGAACGTTGCCGCGATCCTGGAAGCTGGAACTACGAGCCTGCGCGAAACGCCGCTGGTGTACGCGGTGATGGAGTTCACCGAGGAAAATCTGGACGACGTACTGCGAACTCGCGCTCTGACAGCGGAAGAAACAAAGGAAGTTGCCGAGAGCGTGGTGGGCGCACTGGTTGCGATTCACAAAGAGCGGCTGGTTTGCGTGCGGCATGAGGGCGAACGCATTGAAGCGGCGAGCATACTGGCGGCGGGCGACACAGTGAAGCTGCGCAGCGATCACCTGCTGCTGATTGCTCCAGATAACGCTTTCGCACAATATGCTGCGCGTGATGTGCAGGGGCTGGGTAGTTTGATTTACCAGTGCTTGACGCAGCGTGTTCCCCGGCAACCACTGGATGCCAGCGATTCTTCGCTGCAACAACTGCCGCGTACGTTTGTACAAGTGGTGCGGCGGGCGTGGAGCGGGCTGGCGACATTGGATGAGATTGCCGCTTTGCTGCGCCCTGCTGTTGCGCCAGCACCTTCCGTGCCTCCCGTACGGCCTGCCACAACTGAGAAGCTGGAAAAACCCGTAGTGGCGACTGCGCCGGTGGCGAAGCCTGTGGTGAAAACCGAGGCTGTGCTGGCTGACGATGAGCCGCTTGCCACGCGTAGAAGCCTGCCGAAAAGCACAGCATGGATCGTGGGCGGCTTTGTTGTGCTCCTGTTGATCGTGGCGTTCGTCGTGCATGGGATGATGCACAGTTCCGAAGCTCCGCGGCAAATTGTGGTGGCGCCTCCGGATGCGGCTCCCCTGGCTTCCTCCACTCCTGAGAAGACAGTGACCAAAAAGGCTGTAGTTCCAACTCCGGCGCCCGCTGCCCCGGTCGCGGCTGCACCGGCTGCTGCGTCGGCGACAGGGAATTGGCGGGTTGTGGCGTACACCTATAACCACCAGGATCAGGCGGAGCACAAGGCGAAGACGATCAACGATAAGCACTCTGATCTGCAAGCCGGTGTCTTCTCGCCGAAGGGAAATGGAGCGCCGTATCTGGTGACTCTGGGGTCGCCCATGGAAAAGGAAGATGCTTTTCGATTGCGAAGTAAGGCGGTGCACGAGGGATTGCCGGGCGATACATTTGCGCGAAATTATTCGCACTGACGTCGTAATTAGGGGGCATCCAAGCGCGAATATTTTTCTGAGATCCTTCGCGCCTCGGCTCAGGACGACTTCGATTCTCTGGATGTATAAGGACAAAAGGGGCGCGAAATCGCCCCTTTTCAATTGCGAGATCGAATTACGACTGCGCCGTGGTGGTATTCGGAGTGGCTCCCTGCGCAACAGGCGGTTTGGGAGCGGCTGGCCTCTTCGGCGCTTCCTTTTTACCAGGAGCAAGAATTGCGTGAAGCGTCGTGCCTTCCATGCGCGGCATGAACTCCACTGAGCCTGCGTCGCCGATGTCCTGGATGAGCCGGTTGATGATCGCGTACCCAAGCTCACGGTGGGCCATCTGGCGGCCTTTGAAGCGCAACGAGGCTTTTACCTTGTCGCCTTCAGTCAGGAAGCGGACGGCCTGATTCTTCTTCGTCTGATAGTCGTGCTCGTCGACGGTGACAGAGAACTTGACTTCCTTGACGACAATAATTTTTTGTTTTTTACGCGCAGCTCGCTCGCTCTTGTCTTTCTCGTAGAGAAATTTGCCGTAATCCTGGATGCGGCAGACAGGCGGGACTGCAGTGGGTGAGACTTCTACCAGGTCGAGGCCGCGCTCGCGCGCAATCTTCAGCGCGTCGAATGGCACCATGATGCCGAGCTGCTCGCCCTTATCGTCGATCACGCGCACTTCACGGGCGCGGATTCTTTCGTTGATGCGGATAAACTGCTTAGCCGAACGTTTATCTAATTGTGCGATGGTTTCCCTCCAAAGTTTGTGGCAGCGCCACGTACCTACTCAGTATAACAAGCAGGCCCATTTATTTTTGAGATACTGCTCGCGGGCCGGAAGAATCTGCGAAAATCGACAAGATTTCAAGCTCAAACTCTCCCGTACCAAAGCCTCAATTTTGTACCGGATTCGCGTAGAGACCGGCTTCGCTTAAGCCCGTGACCTGCACCGGAATAGTGTGATTGGGCGGACAGAGCGTTGCAACTTCTATTTTGATGAAATTACTGGAAATCGCTGGGGTGGTGGTATCCCGATGACCGCCCTTGAGTGTGACGGCTGTCAATTTTCGTCCGATAAAGCGCTGTCGGAAGGCCAGATTCTTCTGGTCGGCCAAAGAACGAAGGGCTGCCATGCGTTCCTCGACTATGTGTGCTGGAAGAGGCGACATGGCCGCGGCCAGAGTTCCGGGACGCGGAGAAAATGGAAAAAGGTGCAGATAGGTGAATGGCTGTCCGGCGATGAAGTCGTAGCTCTCCTGAAAGAGCGCATCGCTTTCGCCTGGGAAACCCACCATGACATCGGCTCCGATGGCGGCATCGGGCAGCAGATTGCGAATCTGCCGTATTTTCTCCGCGTAGTGCCAAGGGCGATAACGCCGGTACATGCGCCGGAGGATCGTGTCAGATCCGGACTGCAGCGGCAGGTGCGCGTGATGGGCGAGCCGCTCCGGATACATGGCGTAGAGCGCGAGCAGTTGCGGCGTCCAATCCATTGGTTCGATAGAGCTTAGGCGCAGTCGAGGCAGGGCGGTTTTCTCAAGGATGGCGGCGACCAGATCGGTGAAGCGGTGTGCGGGCTTCAGATCCCGGCCCCATCGGCCGAGGTTGATGCCGGAAAGCACTAATTCCTGACCGCCATTGGCAACGAAACGCTGGACGGAGGAAAGGCATTCCGCCAGAGAGATGGAGCGGCTGGGTCCGCGGGTGTCTGGAATGATGCAGAAGGAACAGCGGTTGCCGCAGCCATCCTGCACTTTCAGATTTGGTCGGGTCTGGCCGGCGTCCTCAGCAAAGGGGAGCGTCGCCAGATCGGCATGGGCAAAATTTTCGTCGGCGAGGACCGGAATGTTGTTGACGAGACGGGCGAGCGGGATGAAACTCAATGGTTCTGTAATGCCTGGCGCAACCAGAGACTTGTGGCTATTACCGATGACGGCACTTACGCCATTTAGCGTCGCAAGCTCCTCGGGGGCGCGCTGCGCATAACATCCAGTTACCACGATTTTTGCCTGTGGATTCTGACGATGAACACGGCGAATGAATGCCCTGGCGCCACTATCGGCGTCGGCGGTCACACTGCAGGTGTTGACGATGACGACATTTGCCTCAGAAAAGCCTGCCGCAGGGCGCAGCCCGCGTTGGCGCAGTCCGGAGGCGATGGCCTCGCCGTCCGAACGGCTGGATCGGCATCCAAAGTTCTCGACATGGTATTCTGCCACGTTGTTTAGTGTAACAATGGCGACCTGGCGGCCTCTCATGTAAGCTGACAAAACGTGGTTTGCAGTGGAGCTGTATTCTTTTTCCAGATGTGAAGTAAAGGTTAGGAGTGTGTATGAAGCGGCGCATTTTATTGGTAGACGATGAGGTTGCGATTCTGCTGACATTGAAGGCGGTGCTGGAAATTCATGGATTCGAAGTAGAGACAGCGGCCTCGGCGCGGGAAGCAAAATCGAAGATCAAGAACGGCACCTACCATATGGTGATGACCGACATGCGCATGGAAAGCGAAAGCGCAGGTCTTGAAGTGGTGCAGGCGGCGAAGAAGGCTCCGTATCAGCCAGCGGTTGCGATGTTGACAGCGTTTCCCATGCCCGGCTCAGACTGGCAGGAGCAGGGCGCTGACGAGATGCTGGTGAAGCCGATGAACACGCAGGACCTGCTGGTGCAGATCGAGGCCCTGCTGGTGACGCACGAGGACAAGAAGCGCAAGGCGGAGGGCAAGAGCCTGGAACTGGTCGGCGCATCTTCCGAGACTGAGCCCAAAAAGAGTCGTCCCCCCGCGCGCAAAGCAGCAGCCGCGCGCTAATCCCTGAAATTCAGCGGAACTCTGAACTTACAGAACTGCCGGCGGCTGAGCAGCTACCGGCACGATCCGTTTACGCTGAAAGCACTCACGGCAAAGCACTGGACGTCCCTGTGTCGGCTTGAAAGGCACGGTCGTCTCCTGGCCGCACTCCGAGCACGTGGTACGTGTTTCCGCGCGCACGGAGGAACCTCCGGCAGCGCGTTTGGCCTTGCAGAGCTTGCACCGTTTGGGATCATTCCTGAATTGCTTGTCATGAAAAAACAGCTGCTCACCGGCGGTGAATACGAATTCATTCCCGCAATCAACACATTTAAGAATTTTATCGACGAAATCCATCTCGCGTTCCCCAGCCGCGCTGCAGAGCTACCGCAGCAGCGGCTCAGTACCCAATTCACAGGCATAGTGAATTAAAGCTACCGATCGTAGCGATTAACCTCGGACAACAAATAGGAAAAGGGGCCCGGCCGCGGTGAGGAGCGGCGACTACCGGTTTTTCAAGAGAAACCGGTATGACGTACCGAGAGGCACGCCGATAGGACTGCGACAGGTCGTTCTTGAAGTTCAGCCCCGCCATAGTAACTCATGACGGGGCTGCAATGTTTGAAAAGAGGTGTTAGTCCTGTTCTTTGCGAGCTTTTTTACGATTCCGCTTGCGTGCCAGCGCCTCTTTTACACGACGCTTTTCACCGGGCTTTAGATAAAAGGAGTGACGCTTGACTTCCTTGATGATGTCCTCCTGCTGTACCTTCCGCTTAAACCGGCGTAACGCATTTTCCAGCGGCTCGCCTTCCTGCACACGAACCTCTGCCAACTGAACTACACCTCCAAACCGACCCAGTTAGGGTCTTTCTAGAATATCAGGATTTCCGGGCGGCTTTGGCGCGAATTTAAGTGGTCAATATTCAATAGTTTATGGCTCGCTGAGGCTAAGAGAGCCCAAGTCTTTGGGGGAATTCGTCCAGATCGGCATCTTCCGGCAAGCTGGCGCGCTCGGTCACGATGCTGTTTTGCCAGCGCTGCAGCATCAAATGTGCCGCCAGAATTGCTAACGCTGCAAACAGGAAATGCCACAGGCTTTTTTCGATCCAGATGCCGGTGTCTACGACTGTCGAGACGAATGGAGCGAAGAGCGACAGGAAGGCGGCAAGATAGAATGCAAGATTTCGTTTGGAGTAGACGAGCGGAACAGTAAAGGGCACGGATAGAAGGCGAAGGAAAAAGAGATCGATGAGGAGCAGGCAAAGTCCCTGGGCCAGCAGGAGCTGGGCAACAATCGGCAGGGCAGTCGTGAACAGGGAAGTGCTCAGCCACATGGTCAGCAGCAGTATGGCAACAGTGAGAAAAACAGTGCGCAGCAGCGTCCAGCGCAGTGTGGATGCGATGTGGTTGCGATCGGGCCGCATACCGACGACGGAAAACAGCCAGTTGGCCTTTAACTCCACAGGTGACAGGAATGCGGCCTTGAGGCCGGAAATAGCCAGGAAAGCCACGACTGGGATGGCGGCCCTCAGTCCGCGATGAGAAAAAATGACGGCGATATGGCCGTCGTGCTGCTTCAAAAGGGTGGTCGTGGCCAGCAGGAGGGCGAGTCCGGCGCCTCCATACAGGGAGAGGTAAACGCGGTGATGCGGGGCTCGTTTCAAAGTCTGGCTGATGAAGTGATAGACGGCCCGCTGAGGCGGCCGAAGGACGAGGATGCGATGCAGAATGGCGTCCTTCGCTTCCGCCAGCCGGTTGCGCTTGGCTTTTTGCGCTGTTCCTTCGATGGCCCGGCGTGTTTTTGTCCAGTAGGCAATGGGATAAGTGAGACAGGTGAGCGAAAGGACGAGGAGGAGCCCCCATCCGCTGGTTGTGGCCAGCTCGCGAAAGACAGGAAGCGCTGGTCTGCCTTCGAGGAGCACTTGGTAGAGACCGAGGAACCAGAAGGGCGGAAACCAGCGTGCAGCGTCATTACCGGAAGTAAGTAGAAGCTGGAGATTCTGCGAGAGCAACGGGAAGAGGAAAACGACGATCAGCAGGATGGTCAGGGACATTCCCTGTAGTGCGGGAGAGACCCAGCGGAAGAGTTTTTCTCCGAGAAGGCTCAGCAGAATTCCTTGAAGTGCGATGAAGAGGCAGGCGGTGAAGAGGCCCCCTGCGGCAATGGCAAGAATGTGAGCGAGGAGGTGACGCAGAAGGCTGGGCTCGTCTGCAATGAGAGGAAGAAAAATTGTGCCCATGCAGCCGCTGGCGATGAGGAACAGCCCAAGAAACATGCCGAGCGCGGCGATTTTTGCGGTAAAGAATTGGCGCGCAGGAACGGGCAAAGAGGTCAGGATGAGGATATCGAGGAAGTCAGGGAAGAGCATGTCCCATTCAAAGACCGTCGCAGCTCCAAGCGCCGCGCTTGCATACATGACATAAAAATAATGATCGCTGACGCGAGGCCAGTAACCGCGCGGTGCTGTATTTGGCGGAAACATAAAGTATGAGGGGATGAGCGAGAGCGCGACCAGCAATCCGGGGACGGCGACGACACAAAGGATCTGAACGATACGAACGGCGTTTTCGCTTTCGAGTGAAGTCAAGGGATTGTCGAAGAAGCGGTCGAAGAAGTGCCGGACGAGAACGGGAAAGCTATCCATGCGAATGACTTCTTTCCGGACCATGTTCGCTTGCACTTCGAGTGAGAGAACGGGGTGCTCGGGTTCATCGATTCTTCGCAAGACGTTAAGCATGGTTTGCTCTTATGACCTCGACCATTTCGTTGGCGACCGTTTTTGTGTCTTCCTGTTGCACGAGTTGCGTAAAGACGCGTTCGAGGCTGGGCAATTGCATCAGCGAGGTCAGCTCGGAAGGCGCGGCATTGGCGCGGATATTGCCCTGCGCGATGACGATGACGCGGCTGCAGATCTGCTCAACGACCTCGAGGACGTGCGAGATATAAAGAATTGCCTTGCCTTCGGCGGCCAGAGCCGAGAGCAGGTCTTTGAAGAGGCGCGCCGAAACGACGTCGAGGCCGGAGAGGGGCTCGTCGAAGATGAGCAACTGCGGATTGTGCATGAGCGCGGCGGCGATGAGAACGCGCTGCTTCATGCCCTTGGAGTAAAGCGAAATGGGCGAGTAACGCCAGGATTCCAAAGCCAGCAGCTTCAGAAGCGTGTTGGCTTTGAGCGCGATCAATTTCTCCGTCATACCGCGCAGACGGCCTACGAGCTGCAGGTATTCGAGGCCGGAGAGATGGGTATAAACATGCGCTTCTTCCGGTACATAGCCGAGTCTCGCACGGTAAGCCACGATGTCGTCGTGAATCGGGTTGCCCTCAAAGAGCACCCTGCCGAGGTTGGGCTGCAGCAGGCCGGTGATGATCTTGACGGTGGTCGATTTGCCGGAGCCGTTGGGCCCGAGATAGCCCGTGATCTCGCCTGCCTGAAGCTGAAAGCTGACGTTTTCCACGGCGGCGATTCCGCGATAGCGTTTCGTGATGTTCTGCAATTCGAGGATGGGAACAGCATTCATGGCTACCCTATGTAGCAAACTACTTAAAGGCTTGTCAAGTAGCATGCTACATAGGTAGAATGCCGCGCATGGGCGCAGACGCAAAACTTTCGCATACCGCGGCGCTGATCCTGCGCGCCATCAGCGCCGGGTATATCTACGGCTTCAGCGTGATGGAGATGACAGGGCTGCCGAGTGGCACGGTGTATCCGGCGATGCGCAGGCTGGAGCGCGACGGGCTGATCCAGTCGAAGTGGGAAGCGGATTCGATTGCCACGGCGGAACAGCGGCCGCCGCGGAAATATTACAAAGTGACGCGCAATGGTAAAGCGACGCTCGACGCTTCCATGAAGCGCTATCCGCTGCTCGAGAAAATGATTCCGCTGCCCGAGGTGGAGCACGCATGAGACACCTCTATGCTCTGGCTCTTCGTTGTGTTTCGGGGATGGTACCTAGGGGCGAGCGGGAGGCCTGGCGTAAAGAGTGGATTGCGGAGCTCTGGCACGTTGCAGGTGAAAGCACGATGCGAACGACGACGGCCTTTGTGGCCGGGGCTTTTCAGGATGCCTACCTGTTGCGAAGGGATCTTCGGCAGGCGCCCGAGTATCGAACACATACACTGGCCTCTTCCCCGGTGATTTGTCTGGTCATGCTCCTGGTTGCCGCGACGGGCAGCCTTGGAATTGCGTTTCTAATTCCCGCGGTGCGCGTATCTCTGCTGCCTGAGCCATACAGCGATGCACGCTCATTGGTGATCGTCTCGCGCGATGGCTCTTCGCACACTCCAGCTCCGAGCATTACGCTGGGCGAGTTCCGCTACTGGCAGCAGGCGGCGCAGAAGGTTTTCTCTGATCTGACGTTTTACCAGGTTGTGCGCAAGGGGCTTCATACCGGACATGGAGCGGAGATTGAGATTTCCGTTATCCGTGGGTCGGATGGATTGCTTTCCGTATTGCAGGCGTCGGATTTTCCAGCGGTTTTGCGCACGGCGGACGACGTTTCACCGAGGCTCATTTTGAGTCGTGCAATTTGGCGAGAATATTTCCACGCAGATCCGCATATCGTGAGACGCACCGTATTCGTGATGGGAGAGAGGGCAACGATTATCGGAGTCGAATCTGCGGAGGCATGGCGTCTTCCAGGTAAAGCGGATGCATGGCTGCTTGAAAACGACAGCCGGGTCAAGAGCCTTGCGCCTTCTGCCATGGGCTATGTTGCGGCGCGCATGCAGCCATCGCTTACGCGGGATACTTCAGAGAATCGATGGCATATGAGCGTGCCACAAAAGGACGGCGAAATCGACGGCTTTGGCTGCGTGTCAGTCAATCGTTATGATCGTGAGCCCTTTGTTTTGTTTGCATTTGCTGCGCTGTTAGCACTGTTGGCTCTGCCAGCTACCACTTCCTTGCCGCTAGGAGAATATCCATATAACCCGCGTCAGCAATCGCTGTCTTTGCGCTTGCGGCGTTGGCTTTTCTTTACCGCGAAGATTGCATTGATTGTGCCGCTGGTGTGCTTTGCCTCTCTGGATGTTGCGCAGTTGTTTTCGGACGCGCAATCTGTACAGCTCTTCGTTGCGTTTGGTGGCATGCTGGCGTCGCTGCGGTGGGTTTTGCGCGATCAGCGGCGGCGGTGCCCGGTGTGCCTCGAAATTTTGCGTCATCCGGTGCATGTTGGCCAGCCTTCGAGGAATTTCCTGGCATGGAATGGTACGGAGCTGATCTGCGTTGTAGGGCATGGCTTCCTTCATGTGCCGGAGCTGCCGACAAGCTGGTTTGCCACACAACGCTGGCTCTACCTCGATGCCTCATGGCATTCGCTTTTCCGGCCGCCAGAGGTGGCGCGCACCTGATCGCATCTTTGGCTACACTGGGGTATGCGGGGGTTTGAACCATGATCCGTTCCTATCAGGGACATACGCCGGTGATTCCTGAGAGCTGTTACGTCGATGTTTCCGCCCAGGTGCTGGGCGATGTGGAGCTTGGCGAACACTCGAGTATCTGGATGAATGCCGTGGTGCGCGGCGATGTGAACTCCATTCGCATCGGCTCACACTCGAATATCCAGGACTGCGCGGTGTTGCATGGCATGCGGTATGTCTATCCAGTGATTGTGGGCAATTATGTGACGATCGGCCACAATGCGACCGTGCATGGATGCACGATTGAGGATGCGTGCCTGATCGGAATGGGCGCGGTGATTCTGAATAACGCGCATATCGGCGAGGGGTCGATTATTGCGGCAGGTGCAGTGATTCCGGAGCAGACGAAGATTCCGCCGCGCTCGCTGGTGGCCGGTGTTCCGGGAAAAGTGCGGCGGGAGCTTACTTCGGATGATCGTGATGAGATTCTGAAATATGCGCGGAATTATCTGGATTACACGAAGATTTATCTCGAGGAGCAGAAGAACTGGTAAGCCACTCCTTGATAAGCTGAAGTAAGGGCCTATCCGCAACAATGAGTACATTGAAAGCCGTTCGCGGCACACGGGATTTACTGCCGCCAGAAACCGAACTTTGGAATTTTGTGGAAGAGACGGCGCGCCGCGTTTTTGCGCGCTACAACTTCGGCGAGATTCGCACGCCTGTTTTTGAAGACACGCAGCTGTTTGCGCGCGGCGTGGGTGAAGAGACCGATATCGTCTCGAAAGAGATGTATACCTGGGAAGACCGCGCGCGGGCGCAGTCGGAAAAGGCGCAATCGCTGACACTTCGGCCTGAGAACACGGCCGGCGTGGTGCGGGCGTACATCGAGCACAAGTTGGGTGAGACGGGACTGCTGCAAAAGCTCTATTACATCGGGCCACAGTTTCGGCGTGAGCGTCCCCAGAAAGGACGTTACCGGCAGTTCTACCAGATTGGCGCGGAGGTGATCGGACCGCCGAGCGCGGGTTCAGAGTCGCCACTGCGCGATGCCGAAGTGCTGGAGATGCTGGCGACACTGCTGGATGAGCTGGGCATTACCGGCTGGCATTTGGAAATCAATTCGGTCGGGTCGGCTATGGATCGCCCCCGCTATGTTGCAGCTTTGCGCGAAGCGCTTGCGCCAGTGAAGCACCTGATGTGCGAGGACAATCAGCGCCGTGCCGAGACGAATCCTTTGCGCGTGTTGGATTCGAAGGACGCCGGCGATCAGGAGATCATCGAGAAGCTGCCGAAAATTGCGGATTTTCTGGATGAGTCGTCGAAGGCGCATTTTGCTGCTGTTTGCGCGGCGCTTGATGCCTGCGGGGTGCCGTATACGGTGAATCCGCGACTGGTGCGTGGGCTGGATTATTACACGCGCACGACCTTTGAATTTACTCATGGTGGGCTGGGGGCGCAGAATGCGCTGCTTGGCGGCGGCCGCTATGACGGCTTGTCGGAGATTATCGGAGGCCCCAAGGCTCCGGGCATTGGATTTGCCATGGGTGAAGATCGTCTGATTCTGACGCTGGAAGCGCAGGCTGCCAGGCAGGTAAATCTTGCGGACGCTTATGTTGGGCCGATGGGTGAGGGGTTGAATCCGGCTGCGCTGGAGCTGGCGCGTGAACTGCGTCGCGCTGGTTTGCGCGTGGAGCTGGGCGATGGCTCATTTCGTTTGAAGAAGTCGTTCGAAATGGGGAACAAGCTGGCGCGGAAGATTGTGCTGTTTGGTGAGGATGAGCAGCAGTCGGGTATCTTGACTGTGAAGGATTTTGCGACGGGTGACCAGGTGAAGGTGCCTCGTGCTGAGCTTGTCCCGGTGCTGAGAAAATAAAAAGCAGGTCCTTCGACTGCACGCCTTCGGCGCTGCGCTCAGGATGACAATGATGTTTGAGTAGCGCAGTGAATACTGTGCTTCTTTGAGATAAGGAAGAAATCTTGCTGGACTTTTTAGGAACGCTACAACGCACGCATACTTGCGGCGAGCTTCGCGCGGAAGACGCCGGGAAATCTGTTGTTCTGCTTGGATGGGTCAACCGTCGCCGCGATCATGGCAATCTGATCTTTCTCGATCTGCGTGACCGGTATGGGATTTCGCAGGTGGTGCTGGATAAGGATTTGAGCCCAGCGGCCCACGCCAAGGCAGAGCAAGCACGGCCGGAGTATGTGGTCGCTGCAATTGGCAAAGTGCGGCTGCGCGGCAAGGATGTCATCAATCCGAAAATGGTGACTGGCGAGATTGAGATTGTCGCCGATGAAGTTCGCATTCTGAACGATGCGAAGGTGCCTCCGTTTTCGCCTGCGGAAGATGCGATCGGCAACGAAGAAGTGCGGCTGAAGTATCGCTATCTGGATTTGCGGCGTGCGGAGATGCAGCGCAACTTTGAGGTACGGCATAAGATTGCACTTGCGGTGCGGCAATATCTTTCGGCGCAGAACTTTTACGAGGTTGAGACGCCGTTCATGACGCGCTCGACGCCGGAGGGTGCGCGCGATTATCTCGTTCCGAGCCGTGTGCATGCCGGGAATTTCTATGCGCTGCCGCAATCGCCGCAGCTGTTCAAGCAGATTCTGATGATCTCCGGCTTCGACCGCTATTTTCAGATTGCGCGCTGCTTCCGCGATGAGGACCTTCGCGCGGATCGTCAGCCGGAGTTTACACAGATCGACCTGGAGATGACGTTTCCACAGCAGGAGACGATCTTCCGCGTGGTGGAAGGTTTTCTGGCGTCGTCGTTTGCGGCGGTGGGAATTTCATTGCCTGTGCCGTTTCCGCAGATCACCTATGACGATGCGATGCGGCAGTTCGGTATCGATAAGCCGGATTTGCGGTTGCCGGGGTTGACCGATGTGAAGTCTGCGTTTGCGGAGAGCGATCTTACAACGCTGGCCATCGATCCTGCGCTGCCGGTTGTCGCGCTGCGTATTCCGAAGGTGGGCGAGCTTTCGCGCAAGGAGCGCGACGACAATAAGCCGCTCTTCGATACGCGCAAGGGTGCGAAGTATATCGACGATTTGAAGCGGCTGGAGAAGTCGTTCCCGGATGCTGTGGTCAAGCTGCGTGAACTGGCGAAGGCCGAAGAGGGCGATCTGCTCATCATTGTTGCCGGCGATGCGGCTACGCATATCAACGCCAGCGATACGAAGGTCGAGGGAAGGCTTTCAGAGCGAGAGATTGCGGTTTATTCCGCCGCTGGAAATTTCCGCGTAGAGCTGGCGAAGAAGTATGCCGATCGGCACGGTGCTTTCGCGGTCACAGATGCAGTGGTTGGCGCGGAGGAGCGCAACACCGGAATCGTGGATGGCTCGGCTGCGTTTCGCCCGATCTGGGTGACGGATTTCCCGATGTTCGAGCACGATCCGGAGACGGGCAAGTGGATGCCTGCGCACCATCCCTTCACTTCGCCGCACGAAGAAGACATGGACCGGCTTGTTTCCGATCCTGCTTCAGTACGTGCGCGTTATTACGATCTCGCGATGAATGGGTTGGAGCTGGGTTCGGGCTCGATCCGTATTCACCGGCAGGATGTGCAGAAGCAGATCTTTTCGGCGCTTGGCATGTCAGAGGAAGAGGCGAAGGAACGCTTCGGGTTTTTCCTTGAGGCGCTGCAGTACGGCACGCCACCGCATGGCGGTATCGCACTGGGGCTGGATCGACTGGTGATGATTCTTGCTGGGGCTACGAGCCTGCGCGAGGTGATCGCCTTCCCAAAAACGGCTAAGGCGATCGATTTGATGGTAGATGCTCCGACTCCGGTGAGCGATGTGCAACTGAAAGAGTTGCATATTCGCACCGCGTTAAAGAGCTAGCGCTACACTGGGCAGGCTACGCCATGCTCAGACTCGCTGCATTTCTTTCTCTCTTCGTAACGATGCTTCCGCTCCATGGAGCGGAAGCATCCCCTGAAAAATTGAAGCTGGTTGTTGTCATCAGCCGCCACGGCGTGCGTGCGCCGATTGGCAGCGAGATGCGTGACAACCTGTATAACGCGCAGCCGTGGGCAAAATGGCCGGTTGCGCCGGGCGTGCTGACACAGCATGGAACGGTCGCTTTGCATTTGATGGGCGTCTTCTACCGTGAGCATTATGCTGAGGTGCTCGGCGGCGTTAAGTGTGACGGTGCAGGTATCTTCGCTATCGCGAACAACTCACAGCGGACGATTGCTTCCGCACATGCGTTGCTGGCGGGGCTGGCTCCCGGTTGCCCGGTTGAAGTGCACGCGCGACAGGGGCGGGAACGCGATCCACTCTTTGGACAGGCTACTTTCAGCGGCGCCGCGGATCATGACAAGCTGGCTGCGGCGATCCTGGGGCGGCTGGGCGGACGTATCGACTGGTGGCCTAACGGCTATCGCCAGCGGATGAATGATTTGCAGGGTATTCTTCTCGATTGCGCCGGACCTGATTGCGATAAGAACAAGCAGAAACTGCTGGATTCGCCTTCGGAGATAAAGGCTGTTCCCGACGGGGAGATTGTCAGCATCGAGACGCCGGTGAGTATCGGCGCGGATTTCGCTGAGCACTTTCTGCTGCAATACACCGAAGGTCTGCCGATGGAGCAGGTGGGCTGGGGTCGTGTTTCGCGTGAAAAACTGGATGATCTGATGGCGATGAATACCAGCTATCACGATTTCATTTTGCGGACGCCTTATTTCGCGCAGATTGCGGCTTCAAACCTTGCATATCGCCTGGATGCCACGCTGGAGCAGGCTGCCTCCGCTAGAAAAGATGCTGACGCGCTGGCGCCTCTCGAGGACCGCTTTGTGCTGCTTGCCGGGCACGACAGCAATGAGACATGGCTCGGAGGTTTGCTGGGGCTTTCGTGGCTCTTGCCCGATCAGCCACGGGACGCTACGCCACCGGGAAGTGGATTTGTCTTCGAGCTGTACCAGAATGCGGCGACCGGGCACGATACGGTGAGGGCCTTATTCGCCAGCCAGACGCTGGACCAGATGCGTTTTCTGACTCCGCTTGAGGGAAAAGAACAACCGTCACTGGTGCCAGTGTTCGTTCCCGGCTGCAGTGAGGCGGCTCCCGGGTATCCCTGCGATTTGAAGGTATTCAGCAGGATTGTGCGTGGCGCGATCGATGAGAAGTTCGTCGATCACTCGGGCAAACCGTAGAATTCCGTGACTTTGAACAACGGCGAGACCATCAGCATGCGTCAGGAACTTCCGTCCTGTTGCATTTCATGGATTCTTCGCTGCGTTCAGAATGACGGCTCCCCAGGTATGTATCAATCGTTAGCGCAGGGACCCGAGCTTGTAGACGACGCCAGCGGTTCCGGCGAATTCGTTCTGAAATGCAAAGCCATAGTGCGTCGGCTGCCAGTCGGCTGTGACGCGCACTGCCCATCTGGGATTGAGGTTGTAATCGGCCCATCCGCCGACAGCTGCGCCAAAGGCGACCTTGTTGTTGTAGATGCCAACCTGGTAAGGCTGTGCGCCCGTGCCTTTGAATCCTTCATCGAAGGAGCCGTTTGCTGCGCCGATCAGCGCGTGAAAGCCTGCGGCGTAATTCTCCCTGCGGTAAAGGCGGAAGTTTGGTCCGACGAGGAAGAGATGTTCGGACATATCGGATTTGGTCACATTGTAGGCATTCGGAGGCACCTCGATGGTGCCGTAATAGCCGCGCGCTGAGAATTCGAGGCCGAAAAGCTGCTTGAACCATGCAGTTGCGTCGCCATTCCAGCCGGTGAGGTTGTTGGCATGCACGCCTATGCCGGCACCAGGGTTGAAGTGCGAATAGGAAAAGCCGCCGTAGAGGTCCCACCGCTGCTGATATTGCGGCAGAGTGGTGACGGGCGCTGTGGCCTGCACCTGAGCGCTAAGTACTGGGGACGCGGCAAAGGTTACAAAAAGTGCCAGGGCTGCATAGACGGAGCGAATTCTTGAAATCACGCTGCTTTTTTCAAACCTCATTCTTCAAACATCACAAAAGGCTGTAAGTATTCACGATACACGGTTAGACGGCGATGTGTCAGTGAAGGGAAGCGTACCGTCAATTCATCCAGCGGCGATCGTTGGGATCTTTTTCCGAGCCTTGATAGCGGCCGTCTTTGTCGAAGTGCACATCCCGGTTCTGCTTGCGCATGTAGACTTCGAATTTTTTCGCGGCGCGACGGCGCTTCCAGCGGTAGTAGTTGTTGCGCACTCCGAAATACTTTTCGCTGGTGGCGAATGCGTATCCGCGGCGCGGCGCAGCTTTGACATAGAGATAGCCGGCGAGCGCTCCGCCTAACTGAGCGAGCGCATAGACGCGGCTGGAGGAGAAGACCATGGCCACAGCAATGAGCATGTAGACGATGACGAGGTATTTCGCCTTCATCGTCATCGGCAAGGGGAAGAGCATGAATTCCATGTTGCCGTAGAGAACGCCGAAGGCGACCAGCAGGCCGAAGATGCCGCCGAAGGCACCCGTGATGGCGAAGGTATCTGCGTGCAACACGAGGCTGAGGCCGACAGCTGTAAGGCCGGCTCCGACGACGCTGGTGAAGAACAGCTCTGCCAGCCAGCGCGGACCGTGGATTCCCTCAAGAAAGCTGCCAAGGAACCAAAGCGAGAGCAGTTCAAGTGCAGTGCCGAGAATTCCGACATGGATGAAGCAGTAAGTTACGATCTGCCAAAGGAAGCCGTGCAGGAAGAGCGGCGGAATGAGCGCGCCGAAGCGCACGACATCGTTGGCAAGCGCCGCAGAGAGCACCTGTAGCAGCAGCAACAGGAAATATGCGCCGACATTCCAGAGGATCAGCGTGCGGGTAAATCCGCGGAAATCGGGAAAATTTAGTATTCCGGCAGAACGTGGCATACAGGCTGTCCTATTTTCTCAGAAATAGACAGCCAGCGCCTTTGTTTAGCGCTCCGGCATAGGAGCGACGGCGGGACTGCGATGCCCCTCCGCATCGACGGCGCGTACCCCGAAGATGACATTGTCCTTCGAAATGGAAAGGGTGACGGAATATTCTCCGGGAGCTTGGTTACTCGGATTGATTCCGTTGGTGGTGGAAAATTGCCAAGTCGGAGCTGTCAATTCGCGCCAGACAATTTCGTATTTTGTGCCGGAAGGAGCATCGGAGCCGATCCAGTGAAGCGTTGTGTTGTTATCAAGGTCTTTTGTTACGACACGCACATTTTCCGGAGCGGGAGGCGCGTAGGCCAATGTGGCCAGCGTTGCGGCGTTCAGAGCCGCGACATGGGCGACATATTGAAAATCGACGAACTTCAACAGATCACCGTATTCGATACCGTTTTCAGTGCGCACATTCTGGTGCTGGTGGTTGAAATCCTCGCGCCACTCGGTAAAGCGGACGGCTGGAAATCCCTCCTGGTTGAAAGAAGTGTGATCGCCTCCGCGGAGGAAGCGGTCACGCCGGAATTCGAGAACCGGACGGAAATAAGCTGATCCGCTGGAGGATTTTCCGCCATTTCCGATGCTGTGATAGGTCGTACTGAGATCGAGAATCATCCGCGCCAGCTCGCGAGATGAGGAATCGCTCTCGTAGCCGAGGCCCTGGACAAGCCGTGCCTGCTCAGGCGTAGCTGACGCCGGGATGCTCTCAGAGAAAACGCGGACCAGCGATTTGTTCTGCAGCGTGTCGCCGGGCGTGGTGTTGCCGCCCACGATGTCGTTGTTCAGCACGCCTTCCAGCTGCCAGCCTTCGGATTTTGCCAGTTTTGCAAGGTGGCGGCTGCCGTTCAGCCCCTGCTCCTCGCCGGCGACGGCGGCGAAGATGATGGTGGCGCGCGGCTTGAGTCTGGAGAGCACGCGTGCGCATTCCAGGCTCACGGCCACGCCGGAGGAGTCATCGTTGGCGCCTGGGGCGAAACCATGCGTGTCGAGCACATCGGTGTTGCGCGAGTCGTAGTGACCGGTGACAAGGTACATGCGTTTTGCCTGCGAGGGATCCGATCCGCGCAGAATGGCGTATACATTTGTGATCGTTGTCGGCTGCGGTACCCGGCCTTGTGGACTTTCTGTGAAGGTGTCGCGTTTCACCTCAAGGCAACCGGAACAGTCAGCTGAGTAGCGTTTGAGCTCGGACTCAATCCAGTCGGCGGCGGCGCTTACACCCTGCCCGGCTGGCAGGTCCGTGGTCATGCTGGAAAGCGTGTTGCGGGTATGGAAGCTGACCAAGGTTTCAATGGTGTGCTGAACCTGCTGGGGGGAGATTTGCTGCAAAGCATGTGCAATGGCAGGATCCACCGGCGCAGGACGAATGGGCGTTCCGATGGCATCCAGATCACGCTTTACGTCGTCAGAAAAAGCATGAACGCCGGTTGCGGAAGTCATTGCGGTGAGAACGACGGCTATTGCAAGCGGTCTGAGACAGGCTTTCATTAGAATCTCCGGAGCGAGGGATTGTATGAGAAGAATTTGAATTCAAGGGAAACGGCTTGACGTGCGCGCGCTTCTCTTAAAAACTAACGAAGTTGCATCCTGCAATTTGTTGTAATCATCCTAATACTCCACTTGGCCTGGAGGGATTTATGCCGATTTGTCCTGAATGTGAGAGCGTACTCGATTTCGACGAGGAAGAAGTAGACGAAGGTGACGTGGTCGTCTGCGATGAGTGCGGAACCGAATTTGAAATTGTTGCCACCGATCCTCTGGAGCTTTCCAAGGTGGAAGAAGGCTATGAGGATGAAGACGAAGAAGTGGAAGACGAGGAAGAAGAATGAAGCAGTTTTTCTGTAGTCCTGCCCGCCTGAAACGTGGGCAGGCAGCGGTTTTCGCTCTAACCGCTATTTGCCTGCTGGCTCCTGCAGCAGGCCGGGCGCAGAGCAACGCAGTGCGGTCGGTCGAAGGCAAGGTCTATGAGGCGAGCGCGCCGCTGAACAGCGCGGTGGTCTACCTGCAGGACTCGAAGACGAATAACGTCAAGAGCTTCATTTCCACGCAGGATGGCAGCTATCGCTTCGGCCAGCTTTCCAGTGATATCGACTACGAGCTATGGGCCGAATACAAAGGCAAAAAGAGCGATAAGAAGACGATCAGCTCATTCAACTCAAAAAAGCAGCTCTTTATCGATCTGCACATCAAGTAACGCGCAGTTATTCGACGCTGCAGATCAGGCACTTGAGGTATTCCGTCTCTGGAATGGTCAGGATGACGGGATGATCTGCAGCGGCGCCGCGCCTTTCGATGAGGCGTACACGGCGTCCGGCATCTCCCGCAGCGGCCGCTACGATCTGCTGAAAATCAGCCAGCGAGATGTGGTGCGAACAGGAATTAGTGACGAGTATCCCACCGGGACGCAGCATCTTTATAGCGCGCAAGTTCAGTTCCTTGTAGCCACGCAGCGCTCCTTCGACTGCCCGCTTCGACTTCGCGAAGGCTGGCGGGTCGAGCACTATCGTGTCGTACGTGGCTCCGGACTGGCTCCAGTCGCGGAGCAAGTCGAAGGCGTTCGCCTCTATCCAGTCCACCTGTGAGTTTTTGAGCTGTGCTGCGTTCGCGGCAAGGTTTTTCTCCGCGGTTTCGAGAGTGGCGCGTGAGATATCGACACCCGTCACGCGAGGGCAACTCTGAGCCATATGCAGCGCAAATCCACCCTGGTAGGTGCAGATATCGAGGGCTTCGCCGTGTGCGTAGCGCGCAGCGGCGGCATAGTTTTCCCGCTGGTCAAGAAAGGCTCCCGTCTTCTGACCAGCATTGGCGTCGTAGTGAAAGCGTAAGCCGTTGAGCTGGAAATCGGTGCTCAGCAGCGGGTGTTCAAAATCGGCTGCGTAAAGCGGAGTTGTTGCGGGCGCGCTGAGTTGTTCCAGTTCACGAATGCGCGGATCAGGACGCTCGATGATCGTGCTCGGGCTGAGTTCTTCCCTCAGGACGTCGACGACGGCTGTGCGGGTTTCAGTGTTATCCAGTGCCTTGGCGAGCAGTTGCAGAATGACGAGATCGCCGTACTTGTCGATGATGATGCCGGGGAGTGCATCTGCTTCGCTGAAGACCACGCGGCAGGCGGTGGTTTCTGCGCTGAGCATCGGAAGCCGCAGCCGGATGGCCTTTTGCAAGCGCGTGCGGAGCAGTTCGAGCCACTGCGCGTGGTCGATGATCTCTGTTGATATGAGGCGAAGAGAGATTTGCGAGGCCGGGCTGTAAAGGGCTGTTCCAAGCGGGATGCCGCGATGATCGGCAACCGGCAGCAGGCCGGAAGGCTCGCCAACAATCTGTTCGACGTCGGATTGGTAGACCCAGACGTGCCCGGTGCGAAGGCGGTCGGCTGCACGGCGGGAGATGATAGCTGCCGGCGCTGCGACTTCCACCCGAGACGCTACAGGCTGGTGAGATCGCTTTGGCTTTGCGTGTAGTTTGCGTCCGGGCATAGTCTCATCTTCGCATGGATGATTTAAACGGGAAGTTGCATCGGAATGTGGAAGATACGCTGCAGGCTGATTCCTTTATGACCGATTTGCATCGAAAGCCTATAATCAAGTATGGCAACTGCGCAAAGTGCGTCAGTGCAACCCGCGAAACCTCTCCCTGTAGCTGATCCTTTTGCGCCGCGGGTGGAGAAGCTGATCGCGACCGTCCGCGCCAACCGGCCCAGCGACGATACCGAAATCATCCGTAAAGCCTGGGAATTCTGCCTGGAACACCATAAGGGACAACTGCGAGCTTCGGGCGAGCCGTATGTGCTTCATCCGCTGGAGGTGGCAATTGTTCTCGCGGAGATGAAGCTGGACTCAACGGCGATTGCCGCCGGATTGCTGCATGATGCTGTCGAGGATACGCCGGTTACCACGGCCGATATCACTGCCAAATTCGGTGAGCAGGTGGCGCATATCGTCGAGGGCGTCACCAAGATCGACAAGATCCAGTTCGCCAACAAGGAAGACCGCCAGGCAGAGAATGTCCGCAAGATGCTGCTGGCCATGGTCAGCGATGTGCGCGTCGTCCTGATCAAGCTGGCCGATCGGCTGCACAATATGCGCACGCTTGAACACCTGCCGGTAGATAAGCAGCAAATGATTGCCCGCGAGACGCTGGATATCTATGCACCCTTGGCGCACCGCCTCGGCATGGGTAAGGTGCGCGGCGAGTTGGAAGATCTGGCCTTCCGCTTTGTCGATCCTTACGCGTATCAGCAGGTACAGGATGCGGTCGAAGAGCGGCGCAGCGAGGGTGAGCAGTTCCTTGTGGGTGTGGATGCGCTGTTGCAGGAGAAGCTGCGCGAGAACAACATCAAGGCGCGCGTGGAGTGGCGCATCAAACGCCTTTACAGCGTGAACCAGAAGCTTATCAAGGCGCGCACGACTGTCGATCAGGTGTACGACCTGCTGGCGCTGCGCGTGATCACGACCAGCGTGCAGGATTGTTATGCGGTCTTCGGCCTGATCCACAGCATCTGGCGACCGGTTCCAGGGCGCATCAAGGACTTCATCGCAATGCCGCGGCCTAATTTGTATCAGTCACTGCACACTACGGTGATGGGCGAGGGCGGACACCAGTTCGAGGTGCAGATTCGCACCGAAGAGATGCACCGCATCGCGGAAGAAGGCATTGCCGCGCACTGGAAATACAAGTCCAATGGTTCGCCGATCAGCGCGCGAGATGAGCAGAGATTAGCGTGGGTGCGGCAGTTGGTTGAATGGCAGCGCGAGATGAGCGACCCGAATGAGTTCCTCTCGACGCTCAAGATCGATCTCTATCCGGAAGAGGTTTACACCTTTACCCCGAAGGGCAAGGTTGTGGTTCTGCCCAAAGATGCGAGCCCGCTCGATTTCGCTTATTCGATTCATACCGAAGTCGGACACTCGTGCATCGGTGCAAAGGTCAACGGACGCATGGTGCCGCTGCGCTCGAAGCTGCGTAATGGCGACATCGTGGAAGTGGTTACGCAGAACGGTCATACGCCAAGCCGCGACTGGCTGACCTTCGTCAAGAGCTCGCGCGCGCGCAACAAAATCAAGCACTGGCTCAATGAACACCAGCGTGAGCGGGCGATTGAAATTGGCCGCAAGCTTCTGGAGCGCGAGGCGCGGAAGTACAAGGTTTCACTCTCAAAATTTGACGAGTCGGATTACGAGCGCATCGCCGCGGAGTACAGTGTGGCCACCCCTAATGATCTGTTGGCTGCTGTTGGCTTCGGCAAGTATTCGGCGCGGCAGGTACTCAATCGGCTGGCTCCGGGTGTTACCAGCCAGCACGCGGCTGAGACAGAGGCGGCGGTTTCCGGCGTTTCGGATACGGTCAAGCGCGTTTCGATGGCGAGCGGCACGGACTCGCTGCAGGTTGAAGGGCAGAATGAACTGCTCGTCTATCGTGCGCGATGTTGCAATCCGATTCGCGGTGAAGAGATTATCGGCTACGTTACACGGGGCAAGGGCGTTGCGGTACACGCGCGAAGCTGTCCGAATGTGCAGAACCTGCTGTACGAGTCCGACCGTCGCATCTCGGTTGAGTGGGCTCGGCCCGCGGATGAGGGGCAGGGACGCAAGACTACTTATCCGGTGAAGCTGACTGTCTATTGCGATGACCGCGCAGGCATGCTGAAGGAACTTACTGCGGCAATCAGCGACGACAATACGAACATCCGCTCGGTCGATTCACGGCCCGGTCCGAATAACGATGCGACGGTGGAATTTATTGTCGATGCCGAGGATGTGCGGCATTTGAACCGGCTGGTGATGGGTATTCGACGGGTTCCGGGTGTGCGTGACGTGCAGCGTTCGCAAAAGCTTTAGTAACGCGTTTGAGCAGTGAAACCGGAGCTGAAGCCCGTTTGGATGGCACCTTTTTCACCGGCCTAAAGGCCGGTGCTTCTACCACAGAGCAGGGTCTCTGATTTATCGAATGCATGTGTATCTCTGGTGCGCCGGAGACGGCTTTGGTCGTGTACACTGAGGTAGACCCCCTGTGTCGGGACGTGGCTCAGCCTGGTAGAGCACTCGCTTGGGGTGCGAGGGGTCGGCAGTTCAAATCTGCCCGTCCCGACCATTTCTTCCCATCCAGAAACTTCCTCTTCTACCCCAAATCTGACAGCTAACTGGCTGGGTGGATCGGCAACTCCGAGGTTGCTATGTCGGAGACTGCTTTCCACGTGCCGTCCGGCTCTTTTCGGTAGACGGCGACGAAGCTTCCGTGGTCGGTGAATGGCTGATTCGTACCAGGATTTGTCATGATCATGGTGTAGGTACCCTGAGTCGTGGCCATGTCGCCGGACTTTGCCACGTCGATTTTGGAGGCCTGGAACTTTAGTGACATCGCGGGATCGGAAACCATTTCTTTCACGATGTTGCGGATCGCGTCCTTACCTACGGTAGGAGCCATTCCGGGACCGAAGAGGACGGCGTCGTCGGCGTAATGCGACACGATCTTGTCGGCATCCTTCGCGGCGTAATCCTGATTCCACTGATTCTCGTTGTCCTGGAGCGCTTTGGTGTCGGCATTGTGGGTCGTGGAAGACTGATTGCAGGCGGTCAGCAGGCATATGAAGACAAGCGGAGTACACAGCGCTAGGACTCGTTTCATTCGGTTTCCTCGGGCTTTCTTTGTCGGCATCTCATTTTATTCCGCTTCCTAACGGGCTGCTCCCCCTCCCCCGGGTCAAGCTTATTTATTGTTTTCAATCATTACGAGGGGGGTCCTAGTTCAATAGGAAACGCCCGCTTTTAAAGCGGGCGTTTCTTTGGCTCTAGTTCTATTTTATCAGTTTCGGAGAAATCGACTGCCAAGTTTGGGCGGTCTTTTTGTTTTTAGAATATGTGAGTTGGGAGATTTCGGGTGCTGCGGGGGCTTGACAAGAAAAAGACCCGGGCCTGAAGGCCCTTGCGCTGTGAATGCTGGTTCACCGGCCTAAAGGCCGGTGCTTCTACCCTTTCTTGATCTCAGTGAATTGTGAGATTGGTTGGAGATTCTTCGCCTGCGGCTCAGAAATGACGGGTGATGCATTTATGCCCAGGAGTTCTGGGCTTCTTGCCTTCAACGGAGGTATTTTTGGCGCGAAAACGCGCACTTAACTCGGAGTTAGGTGTCGTTTCCGCGCATTTTTGGCGCATCTGAGGGCTGCTTTATTTTGTCTTCGTTGTCGACGAAGTTACTGCGGCTGGTTCTACGGACGGTTCTACTTTTTCAGCTTTCGGGGCTTTTTTCTCGTCTTCCTTTGTTACCGGCGGAAGTATTTTGTCAAGGGTGTAGCCTGCTTTGGTGATGGCGTGGCAGGCGGCGGTTACGGCGGCCTCCACTTCGCTGAGGGATTGGGGCTGATTGCCAGCTTGTTCGGAGATTTCGAGCAATGCGGGCAGCTGCATCCAGCTGAGCATTTCTTCAAACTGCTCTTTGTTCACGTATGTCTTGTCGCCAGATTCGTTGACGCCTGTGAGCCAGCGAATGTCTGGATCTTCCCAGAAAGATGCTTCCAGCATGGTAAAGGGCGACGAGGTTTCGGCGTGCGCCAGCAGTGCTCGTACACGGGCGGCCATCTGCCATGTCTGAATACCCTCAAGACCGAGAGAGGCGAAGGTTTCAGCGAGCGCCGAGCGCAGGTGAAGCTTGTCGAAGAGGGACAGGGTCAGATCCTGACCCGGGATGCTACGCAGAACGATCCACGCAAGCACTGGCGCCCAGGTGAAATCGAGCGACGAGCCCGGCTCGTTGCTGGGCAGCATGTAGCGAACCGCTGCCGGCCAGGCGGTGGAGAAGTGCTTTTCCAATGTAGGGAGCGCGGCTGCTGCAGTGGCGAGTTTTTCGCACGACTGTTTGTATGACTCTCTGACATCGATGGCGGCAGGTGGTTTGGCCGTACTTTCTTTGCTGCTTTCGGCGACGGGATTCTCTATGGCCTGACGCTCTTCCCAGGGAAGGTATTCAAGAGCTCTTTCAAAGAAGAGGCTGCTCTTTTTTACAAAGCTTTCGAGGTGCGGATCGAGGCTGCTCTCCAACTTTGAAAGTACAGCTGCATCTTTTTCCGCGGTCTTCTGGGCGGCTGGCGGCTCAGGCTTCTTTGCTTCTTTACCTTTCTGCGTCTGCATGGCCGAGACGTCGGCGAAGCACTGAATCTGCCTGCTGCTGATGGTCTGACGGAGCACGTCATGCAGGGGGCGGAGACGAAGCTTGGTGAGGGCTTCATCGAGATTGTGCACGCCGTCGCCGTTGAGCGCGTCGCAGAGGGAATCCCATGGGTACTCGGCCGTCGAGCGCAGCTCGCTCCAGTCGAGCAGCACCATGTACTGGTAGCCGCGCAGATCGACGCGCAGGCCGTGGTGCGCGAGGTCGCTGGCGCGGCGGAGATATTCAAGGCTGTGGGCCGTGTCGCGATATCGAAGGATGACCGAGCCATCGGTGGATAAGGACAAGCCTTCGGTGAGAGTTTTCTGGCGCAGGTCGCCGTTAGCTTTTTCCCGCGCTGCTACGGAGATGTGGACGGTGCCGTGGGTGCTGCCGTAGCGGTTGTTATATAGGATGAGCGAGCGCTGGCCATACCATTCGTTTGAGTAGGCGAAGACGTTCTCATCGACTGTTCCGTGGTCGGTCCAGAAGTCGTAGAGTACAAAGCGGGTGCTTTCGGCGAAGATGCGGCGATTTTTGAGAAGCGGCGCGATGTCGTGCTGGTGGCGCGCGACTAATCCTTCGTTGGGCCACTCGTCCATGCGGGCGCGCTTGAATTCCATGCCATAGCGCTCGGTATAGCCTTCGATCTGTCCGTGGCCGAACATGGGCAGGCCGGGCAACGTTGCCAGCAGCGTGCAGACGCCGAAGTATTTGTCGCCGGAGCCGAACTGGTCGATGGCGGTGCGCTCGTCGGGATTGCTCATGAAGTTGACGTAGCGCTTGAGAATGTCGGGATCGAACTCGATGGTCTTTTTGAGGTACAGACGATATTTTGCATTCTCCTCGTCGCGCAGCATATTCATGAAGGCGCTGTTGTAGACGCGGTGCATGCCGAGGGTGCGTACGAAATAGCCTTCGAGGAGCCAGAAAGCTTCGGCGAGAAGCAGTGTTCCGGGGACTTCGGCAGCGACGCGATCGACGACTTCGCGCCAGAACTCGTGCGGCATGAGCGCGTCGAATTCTTCCTGCGACATGGAGTTTTCCGCGCGGGAGGGAATGGAGCCGCCTGCGCCGGGCAGCGGAAACCAGAGTCGCTGTACGTGGCGCTTGGCTAAGACCATGGCCGCGTCGAAACGGATGATGGGAAACTGGCGGGCTACGTGGAGGATGGTCTGGATGACGTGCTCGCGGACTTCATGCTTTGAGTAGTCGAGCTGCGCGGTGTCGTTCCATGCGAACGAAGTGCCGTCATTGCCGTGATAGATGTAGCGCGTGGTTCCGTCGTGATGACTGCGGAGACGGAAGGCGACGGCGGCATCGGTCTGGTGGTAGTAATGGTCTTCGATCTTGATCTCGGCGCGGCTGTCGGGCGAAAGATCGGGGCCTTCGAAGCGGTAGGCGGGATAGGGACTTTCCCAGCGATAGAGGAACCAGTCGGGATGCTCGATGACCCAGGGCGAATCGATGCCCATGTGGTTGGGCACCATGTCGCTGGCGAGACGCAGGCCGTAGTTGCGTGAGCGGTCGCGGAGGTTTTCGTAGGCGCTGACGCCGCCGAGGTCTTCGGCAATGTTGTAATCCTTGAGCGAGTAGGCGGAGGCGACAGCGTCGGTCTGTCCACGGAGACGTTTGATGGTGCGGGAGGCGATGCTGCGCTCCCAGAGACCGATGAGCCAGAGGCCGGTGATGCCGCGGTCGGCGAGTATCTGCAATTCTTCGTCGGGAATCTGGTCGAGACGATGGATGTGGCGGCCGTATTTTTTGGAGAGCTGTTCGAGCCAGACGTAGGTGCTTTTGGCGATGAGCACGACGTTGGGCATCCATGCCTGATCGGCACTGAAGGCTTCGTATTCTTGCAGAGGGGCCTGATAGCCTTCGGCGTAGCGGCGGCGGCGCTCACCGCCGGGACCGATATCGTATGGGCCGAATTCATCGCTGTCGAACCATTCGCCGCCGAAGCCGGGAGCGGCGTGACGGTGATGGTCGGGGCCGGGTGGGTGAAAGCGCATCCAGATGGCGATGTCTTCTTCGCGGAGGACGTCGATGGCGAGGAGAATGCGTTTGATGTCCGACCCGAGATATTTTGACCAGCGCTCGCGGATGAAATCGAGCTGCCCGGTGAGCGAGCCGGGTGAGGCGAGCATGGGCGCGCGCAGAGCTTCAAAGAGGCTGCCGATTTCGGGCGCGACGGGCGGTCGCGTGCTGAGGTAATCGGGAAGCGCGGCGGTGACATTTTTATAGATGGTCTGCTGCTGGAGGCCGGTGTCGGTGAAGAGCTCGCGGAAGGGCTCGAATGCCGGATTGATGTTGGAGAGCCAGAGCAGCATCAATTCTTCGAGCGCGGCTTCGCGGTTGGAGAGGCCGTCAGTTGTGCCCTGCAGCCATTCGGCGGGTGTTTCGAGTTCGCGATAGACGGAGACGTTGGGGAACTGCTCGACGAAGGTGAAGAGCAGCTTTTCCATTTGCGCGGGTTCGATTTTGGAGGAGAACCAGCGGATGCCGTCGGCGAGGACGGCGGGGTCAATGTCTTTGCGATAGCTGGCGACGAGGGCGTGATTCAGCTCGTCGATGAGGCCCATGGCGAAGAGCGCGCCGGCGTTGATGTTTTTTTCTGGATTAGCTTCAGGGTTGAGCGCCTTATTCAGCTTCTCTGCGAGCCTGCGGCTTGCGGCTACATCGGCAAAGACAACATTGCCGGTGTAGCTGAAGAGCAGCTCGTCGATATCGAGGCGCTCGCGGATCGAGCGCGAAATATGAAATTCCATGAACAGACACTCCGTGCTGCGCTATTGATGAAACAAGTCACGAGGAAAAGACACCATTCCTCAAAACACTACGATACTCGGTCGGAGTTTCCTCCGAGTGAAATGGATGCCTCCGCGCTATACTGGCTATCCTTCTCCGAAGAAGACAAGACCCGGGCCCTACCAAGCTAATCCATTTTGAAGATTTGAGGGACGATGAGCATCAGCCTTATCGGTTGGGGTAGATTCTTTGATGCAAAGGGCAACCGTGTTACGGTGCCCGCGCCTTCGACAGAACCAAAAAGTCCCTGGCTTTGGGATTTTCTTGCCAGCGATGCGCACAGGCTGGCGCAGGTTGGCTTCGATCGCATTCAACTGCCACCATCGTCGAAGGCGCAGGGCGGAGCGGGCGTTGGCTGCGATGGCTATGGCGTGTATTGTCCGCGCGATCTTGGCAGCCTCGACCAGCAGGGAAGCGTGCCGACGCGTTATGGCTCGGTGGATTCTCTGCGGAGGCTGGTGGCGGTGGCGCATCGCAACGGGCTTGCGGTGGATCTGGACCTGGTGCTGCATCAGCTGATCGGCGGCAACAACGGCGTCTATCGCTACAAGGCTGCGGATGGTTCGATGACGGGGCGCGGGCCGATGAACCCAGGATGCTTTCGATCGGCGAAGGTGCGGGATGATGTTCCGGCGCCGTCCGATGATTTTGCGTTTGGAGACGAGAAGCTTTATCAGAAGTGCAACCCGCAAAACTACACGATCAACGACGCGCTGGATTATGGCGAGTGGGTATTTCAAACGACGGGCGCGGATGGGGCGCGCTTCGATGATACGAAGGGAACGTGGCCGCCGTTCGTCGCGCAGTTTATGAATCATGGGACGATGGCGGGGAAGCTGTTCTATTCGGAGTTTTTCGATGGAGACAATGCAAATCTGAACGGGTGGGCGGCGACGGCTCCGATGAATGGCCGTTCGGGTGTGGAGGATTTCAATCTTCATTTTGCCCTTCAGGAGGCCTGCAACAATCTGAATGCGCTCGCGCTTGAAGGCGCGGGGTATGCTTCGTGGCGGCCGGATTTGTCGTTTGGGTTTGTCGATAATCCGGATACCGATACGACGCCGGGCGAGCAGGTGGTGAGTTCGAAGCTGCTGGGCTATGCATTTCTCTTGTCGATTGCGTGCAGGCAGGTGCTGATCTACGGCAAGGATTATTACGGGCCGAAGGTGTGGCCGGGTGCTTACGGGCTGCAGCCGTGGATTGACAATCTTGTCTATATCAGTCGGACATTTGCTTACGGCGGCACGACGACGCGATGGGCCGACGATAAGGTGATGGTGCTGGAGCGCGATGGGAATGGCGGTTCGGTTGGGAATAGTCCGGGGTTGCTGACTTGCCTGAATTTCGACACATGGAACAAGCGCACGATTACGTGTGCGACTTCGTTTGGCGCGAATACGCAGCTGCACGATTACACCGGACATCATCCGGATATCTGGACGGATGGGAAGGGCAACGCGACGTTTACGATTCCGGCGAATGCGAACGCGGGCGGCAAGAGTTATCTCTGCTTTTCGCGCGCGTCGGCCGATAAGCGGGTGAAGATTGAACCGCGCACGCATACGCAGGTATTCTTCGGAGCTTCCGATCTGGATATTCTTCCGGCGGCACAGAAGCGCCGCACAGTTGCCGGACGGATTTATGTGGATGCGAAAACGCAAGTTCACTTTGCGACGAAGAACAACATCACGCCTATTCTGCTCGATGGAGAAACGGTGGTGGCGCAGAATCGCGTGGATCGCAAGGATTGGTATACCGTGGCGGTCGATACGCCGCTGCCGGAGACGGCCTTTGAATTATCTGTAACGTACGAAGCACCAATCAATCTGTAACCGGGCCCCATTTGATTCGAGGAGATTTCCATGAATGCAGAATGGAAGCGGTTTGTCCTGATGCTTTTCTTTCCTTTTGCGCTGGCTGCGCAGACTACGTCAGGAGTGATGTCTCCGGTGCTGACGCGCGCTTATGACAATTTGCGGACGGGTGCGAATACGCACGAAACAGTTTTGACGCAGGCGACGGTTTCGCAAAAAGGGCTGCGCAAATATTTCAGCCTGTTTATGGAGGGCGATGCGCGCGGAGCTGAGGCGCAGCCGCTGATTCTACCGAAAGTGAAGACGGTCGATGGCAACGTGCGCGATGTGGTGATTCTCTGCTCGATGAACAACACGGTGCATGCGTATGACGCCAACAGCTCGGATGAATTGTGGATGGTGAAGCTGGGGATTCCGGTGAACGGAAGCGCGGCGATCGATATGCACACGATCAACGATCACTGGGGAATTCTGTCGACGGGCGTGATCGATCCGGATACGCAGATACTTTATGTGGTTGCGTGGATTTCGCCGGATGGAACGCAGCAGAAGGCTGCACATTCGCTTTTTTCGCTGCATGTTGGCGATGGCACATTTGCGAATCCGCCTGTGCCTCTCGTGGACGCGACGTATACGACTCCTTCGGGCTCGGTGCAGCGTTACAGCAGCACGATGCGCAAGCAGCGGTCATCTCTTGCGCTGGCAACGGTGAATGGCAGGAAGACGGTCTTCTTCGCAAGCGGCACTGTGCTTGAGACGACGAACGGCGCAGCGGGATGGATTTTTGCATACGACGTGGCGACGAACAAGATCGGAGCATCGATGGCGATGAGCGCCGGATATGGCGCAGGCGTCTGGATGGCGGGCTCCGGTTTGTGTGTCGATGCAGACGGCTATTTGTATGGCTCGACGGGAAACGGATCGTTTGACGCGAAGAATGACTGGGGCGAGACGATCTTCAAGGCTAAATACGATTACGGTGCAAAGAGTCTGGCTGTCGTGGACTGGTGGACGCCGTATTCGGATAGCGGACGCGTGGGCAAAGACCCGACCAAGTCATTTTCTGAACAGCCGCAAACCGCTCCGAAAATTGCGGGTATTTCTGCTCCGAGTGAAGAGGCAAAGCAGGGAGATACTGCAGAGACGGAGGTCGCGCGTCCAGTGAACTCGATGGCTGAGCGCGATCTGACGCAGGCGCGGGTGGTGGGAAAGCTGACGTACCTGAAGCCGCGCAATATCAACGCCGGCGCGTATAGCGACGAGGACCTTGGGTCAGCTGGTATTTCTTTGATTTCTGAATATGGAATTGTGCTGGCCGCGGGCAAAGACGGCATTGCTTACTTTGTGAATCAGCACAATATGGGGAAGACGGTCCCCACCGATTTCGCGAATGCGGCTGCGAACTATGCCAAGCTGGTGCAGCCGCCGTACTGGTATACGTACTATCCTGGCCCCGTGGATGCTGCGCCGCAGGATTCATCGACACTTGATTTTCTCTTTCAGGGAAAGACGCGACACATGCATTCGACTTCGGTGCAGTACATGAGCCCGGTGCATGGCAAGATGGTTTTCTGCTGGGGAGAAAATTCGAACCTGAGGGCCTGGGCGATGGCGTCGAATGGAAAGTTGACATACATGGCGCAGTCGGCGGAGGTGGCTTCAGCGAACAGCACGAATTCACCCGGCGGGATGCCGGGCGGATTTATGTCGCTCTCAAGTAACAACAATCAGGCAGGGACGGCGATTCTGTGGGCGCTGATTCCCTATGGCGACGCCAACTCTCAAGTGACGCAGGGTCGGCTGGTTGCTTATGACCCCGACAATTTCATTACCTACAATGACGGCACCAAGGGGCTGCGGATTTTGTGGGACAGCCAGAAATGGAATATCCAGTTCGTTTACAACAAGTTCAACGTTCCGGTGGTGAGCGGGGGAAAAATCTTCGTTCCCACTTACGACGGGAAAGTGGATGTTTACGGGCCATCCTAGACCGGGCGCTGAAAAACTTTTGCGGTGTGACATTGGAGACGGCCTTACACTGGTGGCTGAGGAGACTGTTACAGAAATGAACGCAGATAAGTTTTTTGTGCAGGCCGAGGAGCGCTTAGAGCGCTATAACCTTCTGAAGCATCCCTTTTATACCGCGTGGACTGCGGGCGAACTAACGCGCGAAGATCTGCGCGAGTATGCCGCCGAATACTGGCATCATGTTTCTGCTTTCCCCGCGCATCTGAGCGCTTTGCATTCGCGCCTTGAAGATGGCGCGACGCGGCGCATGGTGGCCGCGAACCTGGCCGATGAGGAAGGCATTGGATCGCCCGATGATCGTGCTCACAGCGAGCTCTGGATGGATTTTGCCAAGGGCATGGGCGCGAGTGAAGCTGAGGTAAAAGGCCGCGAACTTCAACCGGAAACGAAGCGCCTTATCGCGTCGCTGCAAAGTGCAGGTCGCGAAGGCAGCACGGCTGCAGCGCTGGCGTCTTTCTATGCTTATGAATCGCGCGTTCCCGCGATTGCCCGCGAGAAGGCAGCTGGCCTGAAGCAGCATTACGGTGCGGATGCGACAACGGCTCGCTACTTTACTCTTCATCAGACTGCGGATGTGCTGCACGCCGATGTGTGGTGCAAACTGATTACTGCCGAAGTAGAAAAGAATCCGGATGTGGCGAAGAAGGCACTGGATGCTGCTGAGCAGACTGCGTCGGCTTTGTGGTCAGCGCTTGATGGTGTAGAGCGTGAACGTCAGGCGCGTAAAGCGTCATCGCTTGCCAGCGCCTAGAGCTTGAGAGGGGTGTGCACGTCAGTGCATGCCCTTTTTTTCTTCCGCGTTGACTACGTGACTCTTTCCTGCGTGAGGCTTTCCAATAAGATGCATTGTCTGGCTTAGGGACGCGTAGGTGCGGGCACTGCAGATTCTGCATCGGACCGGGTACTGAAATCGGGCGAGATGCGGCACATCGCGCAGGCGAAACTTTGAAATCCGGAAGTCCGAGGAATAACAATCGGCGCATCGCGTCATAAACCCTGCCTACTCCGATACGTCATTATATGCCAGCCTTGTAAGCAGCGAATTTCAAGATGATGCGACAACTTTTTACGCAAGGAAAAAGTGAAACTGGGATACTGTATCTCTACAGTTGCTTCCGTCGGGGGTGAGCCATGGTCTGGGATGTTTCCTTTACATGCGATATCTGTGGCAAGAAAAAGGGCGAAGCGAATCACTGGTGGATGGTCATGCTGGGGGATGTTCCCTGCTTTGATGAGGGACAGCCTGGCCAGCGGTTCACGCTGCTGCCATGGAATATAGCCGAGAGCAGAAATCCGGATATGTATCACCTGTGCGGGCAAGGCTGCGCCATGCAGGCCATGGAACGGTTTATGACAAACCGCACGATTCTGCCTGAGATGCAAATGCACGCGCGCCAATGATGTGACTGCGCGAGTTATTCGCCGAAGAGATTCGGCGGAGATTGTTTTTTGGCGCGCTCTCTCCGTCCAGCAGGACGCGAGGCGGAAAGCATTTCCAATAGATCGTTCAGCTCCATGCGAAGGCGCTGCAGACGCTGCCGGTTTTTATCGGTGTCGCGTTCCTTGCTTGCGGTCTTGAGCGGCAGGTCGGGCTGTGAACGATTTTCCTTCCGTGCATCACGCGCTTCCGACAACAAGAACTGACGGGCACCTGCGATGGTGTAGCCTTCCTCGTGCAGCAGATGCTTGACCTGCAGCGCCATCTCCACATCGCGTCTGCGATAGAGGCGCTGGCCGGTGCCACTCTTGTTCGGCTTGAGCTGGGGAAATTCAGATTCCCAGAAGCGCAGGACGTAGGACTGCACTTTGCACAACCGAGCGACTTCGCCGATGCGGAAGTACAGTTTGTCGGGAATGGCGGTGGTTGCCGCTTCCTGCCGCGATGATCGTTGTGAGGCATGTTTCTGCTTCTGCATGAAAACCCGGATGGCTCGACTGCGGCCATCCCTCAAAGTATAGGACACGCAATATGTGCTTCGGCAACAGAAACATCAATGCATGCTGAAGAAACAGGAAGCATGCCTGGCTGGCTATGGATTCAGCTCAGGCATGCTGCGCGACGTGAGAAGCGAGCGTGTCGGCGATCTCTGCGTGGCCGCGCTCTTTCGCGTAGTCGATTGCCGACTTGCCCTGGTCGCAGAGACAGTCGAGACGAGCGCCATGTTGAAGCAGGAGGATGACGAGGTCTTTCTTGCCTGCCGCTGCGGCTTGCAGCAATGGCGTGTAGCCGCCGTGCTGGGTTGCATTCACATTGGCGCCTGCTTCGATAAGGATGCGCAGCACGTCGACGGAATGATTGAGGGCAACGCAGGCGTGCAAGGGCTGATTGCGCAGCGGATTATGCGAGAGCTGATGGACATGCGCGCCGTGTTCGATCAGCAGCGTTACTGCTTCGGCGGTGGAGAATGCGGAGGCGAGATGCAGCGGCGTCCATCCATCAGGCGAGACGGAGCGAGCGCGCATCGCGTCCTCGGCGAGGAGCCGGTGGATGCGCAGGCAATTGCCAACGGCGGCTGCTTCGAAGATGTCGAGGTCTTGCAGGCGGGTCAGCAGAAAGTCGCGGATCATTGGCTGCTGTGTATAGATTGCGAGCATGAGAGCGGAGATTCCCTGCGCATCACGCGACTGCGCCAGGGTGGGCTGCTCCTCGACGGTTTCTGCAATTTCGGCTGTCTTACCGCGGCGGATGAGGTCGAAGAAATGCTGGCTCATGGGGGAGAGTATATCGTCGCGCTGTTTTGTTTTGGAGACTATCGAAGGGGCCGATCATCCATCGATCATGCAGGTCTGGCATAATGCTGCGCACAAGGAGAAATGCCCATGCAAGGTAGATATGTACAAGTTGCCAAGGGTGGAGCGCCGCTGGAAGTGGTGAAGCGAGAGGTTGCGAAGCCGAAGGCGGGTGAGGTGCTCATTCGTGTCCAGGCATGCGGGGTCTGTCATAGCGATTCGGTCACGAAGGAAGCGATTTTTCCATTCATTACCTATCCCAGGGTGCCTGGGCATGAGGTCATCGGCCTTGTGGATGCGGTGGGCGAAGGGGTTCCGCAGTGGAAGGTGGGTCAACGCGTTGGGGTGGGCTGGTATGGCGGTCATTGCGGACGCTGTGAACCTTGTCGTCGCGGCGACATGGTTGCGTGTCAGAATGCCTTGATTCCGGGTGTGACTTACGATGGCGGCTATGCCGATTACATCGTCGTTCCGGCGGACGCGGTTGCGGCTGTTCCGGATTCTCTGAAGAGCGCCGATGCTGCTCCGCTGCTTTGTGCGGGAATTACGACCTTCAATTCGCTGCGTAATACGGGAGCGAAGCCGCCGGCCACAGTCGCTGTTCTCGGTCTGGGTGGCCTGGGACACCTGGGCGTGCAGTTCGCCGCGAAGATGGGCTTCAATACGGTGGCGATTGCTCGCGGCGCGGACAAGGCCGACTTCGCGCATAAGCTGGGGGCGCGGCACTACATCGACAGCACCAGCCAGGATGTCGCGGAAGAGCTGAAGAAGCTGGGCGGCGCGAGGGTGATTCTGGCTACGGTGACGGATAACGATGCGATGGCGGCCGCTGCCGCTGGACTCGGCTACGCGGGCGAACTGGTTCTGCTGGGAGTTTCTCCTAAGCCGTTGCCGCTATCTACGATTCCAATGATCCTGCAGCGGCAATCGGTGCATGGGTGGCCGAGCGGGACTTCGATTGAATCGGAAGACACGCTGAAATTCAGCGAGATGACCGGCGTGCTGCCGATGATCGAAACGTATCCGCTGGAGAAAGCGGCGGAGGCGTATGACCGGATGATGAGCGGGAAGGCTCGGTTCCGGGTGGTGCTAGAGACGGGCGCGTAAGAAGTGGTTGAGTCGCTGCGATTGGGGTGAAAGCCCACTGGTGTCCCAGCGGGTTTTTCTCTTTGAATTGTTGCGTTTAGGAGATCCTTTGTCGTAGGGGCTTGACAGGCATTATCGAAGCGGTGGATATTGTAGTTACGTTTCTACATTGATGTGATTATTATTATGGCTATTACGACATTTTCAAGTCGGGAATTTAATCAGGATGCCAGCGGAGCAAAAAAGGCTGCGGGGCGCGGCCCTGTTTTCATTACTGACCGTGGGCGTCCGTCGCATGTGCTGCTCTCGATTGAGGAGTACGAAAAGATCACCTGCATAGGGGAAAATATTGCGGATCTGTTGGCGATGCCTCATGCGGCAGAGGTGGATTTTGAACCGCCCCGGATGAGCGGGGATATCCATCGGCATGTGGATCTGCCGTAATGTACCTGCTCGACACCAATGTCATCTCAGAATTGCGTAGAGCGAAGACGGGCAAGGCCGACCGGAATGTACTCACCTGGGCGAAAAGCGTTCCTGCCGGCCGGTTATTTTTGTCGGTGGTTTCTGTGCTGGAACTGGAGGTCGGCATCCGGTTGATGGAGCGCCGCGACGCTTATCAGGGCGGACTGCTTCGCCTGTGGATGGAAGAAAGTGTCCTGCCTGCGTTTGACGAAAGGATTCTGGCTATCGATACCGCTGTGGCGCAACGTTGCGCTGCGCTTCATGTGCCTGATCCACGGTCCGATCGGGATGCTTTGATTGCCGCGACTGCGCTGGTGCATGGAATGATGGTGGTGACGCGGAATACGGCGGATTTCGAGGCGACCGGGGTGGGATTGGTGAATCCTTGGCTGGGTTAGTGATTTAGAGAAGACCCAGGTTAGCTTCGCGAACCTGGGGCACCCGGTTTACGGCAATGAGGCGCTGCTCTTCTGGTTTTTAGGGCAACTTGTATTGTCCATAAATTTCAAACTGAGGCCCTACCAAAGCACGAGTTTCGTTGACTCCTACTCAAAAATCCCGTATTCTAAAATCCTTGCGCAGTTCCGCGTCTGCCCGTCCGTATGTCTGTGGCTATCCCGCAGATTGACTGGGCGCCGAACCCGGAAAACCCCAATCGGTTGAGACTGCGCCAGGTCACCCCAATACGCGAAACACCGCGCGCCTTGGGGACCCCGAGCCTCACGCGTACATGAAGTTCCGCCGTGGGTAAGTTTTTAGACCGCGCTGCTGTTTTGCGTGGGCAAATTGCGTTTTGAACGCGAGATTTTGCTGGAGATAAGAGAGATGTCGACGTACATTCCTAGCGCGCACGAGATTGACCGCAAGTGGTTCGTGGTGGACGCGAGTGGCAAGACCCTGGGCCGACTGGCGACCGAAGCGGCCAGCGTGCTGAGCGGTAAGAGAAATCCTAAGTACACCCCATACATTGATATGGGCGATCACGTCATTGTGATCAATGCCGCGAAGATCCGGCTAACCGGCCTGAAGAGCCAGCAGAAGGTTTATCGCCGCTACACCGGTTTCCCCGGTGGATTGCGCGAAGAGTCTTTTGTCCGCCTGCTCGAGCGCAGACCGGAAAAGATTGTGGAAGAGGCGATCAAGGGCATGCTGCCCAAGACCAAGATGGGCCGCAAGATGGGCTCGAAGCTGAACGTCTACAAGGGCGATCAGCATCCACACCAGGCGCAGCAGCCGCAGCCTCTGGAAGTTAAGGCTTAAGATTTTCGGCCAGGATTAGAGACTGGCAAAAGGATTAGCATGGCAGATTTGGTTCAGTATTACGGAACGGGACGCCGCAAGTCGGCGATCGCCCGCGTCTTTCTGCGCCCCGGTAGCGGCGAGTTCAAGGTCAACGGCAAGGCATACGAGGAATATTTCGTTACCGAGCAGCAGCGTGTTGCGGCAAAGCGCCCGCTGGTGCTGACCGAGACTACGGCAAACTTCGACGTGGTGACGACGGTTGTCGGCGGCGGCGTGAATGGCCAGGCCGATGCGGTGAAGATGGGTATTGCCCGTGCCCTGCTTCAGTTCAACATTGAGCTGCGCAAGACGCTGAAGAGCGATGGCCTGCTGACCCGTGACGCCCGTGGCAAGGAGCGCAAGAAGTACGGTCAGAAGGGCGCTCGTAAGCGGTTTCAGTTCTCGAAGCGCTAATTGTTTGGGAATCCCATCCTTTCGCAAAGTGCGCGAAAGGATGGGCACCCGGCGGTTCCGGTTCTCGAAGCGCTGGTTTTTTAGTTTTTGGATCCCGGGTTTCACAATCGAGACCTGGGCACCCGAGTTTAGGTAGTTAAATCTTCCCAAATAGGGGAATCAATTCCGGCGACCTTAAACCTTGCCGGGATGCAGTCCACGAAGGAGGCTGTTTGGCCACGATCACCATGAAGGAGCTGCTCGAAGCGGGAGTCCACTTCGGGCACCAGACGAAGCGCTGGGACCCGCGCATGAAGGAATACATCTTCGGCGAGCGTAACGGCATTTACATCATTGACCTGCAGAAGACCCTGAAGATGTTCAAGGACGCGTCGAAGTATGTGACCGACCTGACCGCGCAGGGCAAAGTGATTCTGTTTGTTGGCACCAAGCGCCAGGCACAGGATGCGGTTGCAGAAGAAGCGACGCGCGCCGGGATGTTCTACATCAACAACCGCTGGCTGGGTGGACTACTGACGAACTGGGTAACGGTGCAGAAGTCGGTGAAGCGCCTTCAGGAACTGGATGAGATGGCCACGGACGGCCGCTATGAACTGCTGACGAAGAAGGAAGTGATTCGTCTGGAGCGCGAGCGCAAGCATCTGCAGGCGAACCTTGCCGGCATCAAGAACATGAAGCGGCTGCCCGATGCGCTCTTCGTGATCGACTCGAACAACGAAGCGATTGCCGTGAAGGAAGCCCGCAAGCTGGGTATTCCGGTGGTTGCGGTTGTCGATACGAACTGCGATCCGACGGTAGTGGACTACGTGATTCCGGGCAACGACGACGCATTGCGTGCGATCCGTCTCTTCGCTTCGAAGATTGCCGATTCGGCAGTTGAAGGCGTGCAGATGGCGACCGACAAGCAGTATGTCGAAGTGGCTGGCGTAAGCTCGGAAGAGCAGGCTGATGAGAAGCCGGAACCCGGCGCTGTAGATGGCATTCAGGCAGGCGCTTTGGAATCTCCAGAAGAAGAAGTGGACCTCGAAGCGGCACTGGGCGGAGTGATTCGCAAGTCGCCGGCGACGGTGAGCACGCTGGATGATGCCGAGGCGGCCGAAAACAGCTTCTAAGATGTAAGACGGTCTGCGTCGATTTTGATTGCGGCCGGGAAAGTAATTCTTCCGGAAGCGTGGCTGCAGTGTTTCGAGCCACGCTTTCGTTGTGTTTAAAGTGGTTCGGGCTTGGTGGATCCACGTATCCACCCTTTCGCAAGTGCGCGAAAGGATGGGCACGCGGGAAGAAACTGCAGGTCCCTCCGCTACGTTCGCGCTTTGCGCGGACTTCGGTCGGGATGACAAGATTGAAGAGAAGGGAATTGGGAAAAGGAATGTCGACTGTGAGTGAAAAGATTGATGCAAAGCTGGTGAAGGAGCTGCGCGAGAAGTCGGGCGCGCCGATGGGCGATTGTTTGAAGGCTCTGCAGGAAGCGAAGGCCGATATGGAAGAGGCTTTTGTGATTCTGCGCAAGCGCGGAATGGCCTCGGCACAGAAGAAGGCTTCGCGCTCGACCAATGAAGGCGCAGTGGGAACTTATATTCACGCAGGCGGCAAGATCGGCGTTCTGGTTGAAGTGAACTGCGAGAGCGATTTCGTTGCCCGCACCGAAGACTTCCAGGAACTGCTCAAGGACATCGCCATGCACATTGCGGCGACCGATCCCCGCTACATCCGTCCGGAAGACGTAACGCCTGAGGATCTGGAGCGCGAGAAGGAGATTTTCCGCGCACAGGCGGCAGCGACGGGTAAGCCTGCTCCGGTGATCGAGAAGATCGTCGAAGGCAAGATGAGCAAGTTCTACGAGGAAGTCTGCCTGCTGGAGCAGCCATTTATCAAGGAGCAGACGGTTTCGATCAAGGACCTGATTGCGCAGAAGGTCGGCAAGCTGGGTGAGAACATCACTGTTCGCCGCTTCGCACGGTTCAAGGTTGGCGATCCGAACTGGACGGTTTCCCAGACGAAGCTGGCCGGTGAAGAGGCGCAATCGTAAGCGTCGCTTCTCCCACGAAGACTTATTCGCCGCAGTGTGGAGACTCCATGCTGCGGCGAAACTGTTTTAGGGCAGAATGAATCGGTATGGTCTAGCCGGAGTCGATTATTTCTGTCTTTGCTTGAAGTAGAGGATCAGCTCAAGATCGTGTTGGGCGGCCTCGTAATTGCCGCCGCTTTGCTTGACGAGATCGATGGCGCGGCGCTGGAAGAATTCAGCAGCATCGAGTTCTCGCTCGAGCATGAGTATGCTGCCGAGACCGTTGAGTGCGCTTGGATCGAGCGGGTCGACGCAGAGAGTCTCGAAGAAATATCGCTCGCCCTCGAGGAGTAGTGGATCTTTGGGTGCGCGTCCCACCTGAATCGTGTCCCAGTATTTGAACATGTAGTTGTTTTTGCGCTGGTATCCGGCGAGGTTCAGGATCATGGGATCGAGGGGAGCCATCTTCACGGCGCTATTCAAAGCGATTTCTATCTGTGTGTTGGCTTCTTCGGCGGCCTGAAAATTCTCTGTCATGGCCTGCACAACCGCGATCTGAGCGGTCCCGATGCCATTTACCAATGACTGAACGATCTCCGTTCGGCTGTTGAGCATGGGGGATGGCTTGTTTGCGGAATCAGGAGCGGAGGAGAGAGCGCGTGATAATTTTGCTCCGATGTCTGCGTGATCGCGCTTCAGACTGAGATAAGCGGAGCCAGCTAGAAACTGCGGCAGCGGCGTCGCGTCGAGCACATACGGAATGATGAAGCGATTGAGATGGAAGGCGGTAAATATCTCGGCCATGACCCAGCGCGATTTGTACGCAGCCTCAGACCAGAGCAGAACGAGCACTCGGCTCTTCTCGATTGCGGCCTGCAGCTCTTCGCGCAGCAGTACGCCGAATGCCAGGCTAGAATTATCGATCCATGACGTAAGCGAATTTGCCAGAAGTGCCTGCTCCAACTGGTTGGCGATTTCTGCGTCCTGAGAGGCATGGCTGAGGAATGCGGCGTATGTGGGGGTCTTATGTTTCGCGGGCATGGCGTGAGCTTCTTTCTGCTCCGTCGCCGCATGACCATCTCTGGAGAGCTGAATTTCTGCGAAGAGTGTACGCCTCTTCTGAAGAGTGGTGATGGAAACACGGAAAGAGTGTCAATGCCCAGGAGAAAAGATGTCTCCCACCCTTCCCCTTCATTGCATTCAGGGTCAAGATGGGGCACCCAAATTTATTTTTCTACTGTGACTATTTCTGAATCCGCAGCGGTCCACGCTGCCGCACCTTCATGTGTCAGCTGATGGGAGGCGTCATTCCAGTGAAGGTGCGTGATCTTTGCGTCGCCCTTTTCGTAGGCGTAGGTGTTGCCGTCGTCCTGGAAGAGCGTGAAGTCGGCGTTGGCTCCGGGATAGATGCGGACCTTGGCTATCTGCTGCGTCTGCGCGGTGCTATCGATGTGAGCGCCGGTGGGAATGATGGAGCCTGCGCGGACGAATAACGGAATGGTGTCGATCGGGGCGCTGACGCTGATGGTCTGGCCGCCTTTCAATTTCTCGTTTGTCCAGTAGTTGTACCAGTCCGCGCCTGCGGGCAGGTAGACCTGGCGGCTGGTTGCGCCTTGCTCGGTTACTGGAGCCACGAGGAACGCGGGGCCGAGCATGTATTCATCGCGGATGTCGGAGACGTTGGCGTCGCTGGGAAAATCCATGAAGAGCGCACGCATGAAAGGAGCTCCGGTTTTGTAAGTCTGGTAGCCGAGCGAATAGATGTAAGGCATGAGCTCATAGCGGAGGTTGAGATATTTTTCGAGAATCGGTTCGGCTTGTGGGCCGTAGGACCAGACCTCGTTATAGCGACGGCTGCCGTGGGTGCGGAAGATGGGCAGGAAGCTCGCGTATTCGAACCAGCGTGTGTAGAGCTCGGGGTAGTCGTCGTATTCGCCGACGTTGTCGCGGATAGGCGATGGATCAATGAGTGGCGGATGCAGAGGATGATGTGTGCCGGGCAATGGTTGCCAGCCGCCGGTATCGTTGCTCCAGTAGGTCAGACCCGAGGCGGCGAAGTCGAGACCGGTGGGAATCTGGCGTTTGAAGGCGTCCCAGGTTGCAGTGATATCCGATGACCAGAAGATGACACCGTTGCGTTGCGCGCCGAGGTAGGCGTCGCGTGAGAGCACCAGGCCGCGGTGCGGTGTGTCCTTGCGGAAGCCGTCGTAGATCGCGCCGGTGTGGAAGAGCGGATAAACATTGAAATATTGCGTACCGGGACCGATGTGAAGATAGCTGCCGTTCGGAGGCAGGTCGGGCTCGGTCTCGTCGGCCCAGATGGAATCGAATCCCTTGCTGAGAATGTTTTCCTTGATGGTCTGCCAGTACCAGTGCGCTGCGTCGGGATTCGTCGTGTCGATGTCTGAGCCGGCCTTGTCATAAGGCAGGCCGTTGGTCGGCGTGCCGTCGACGAGATGCTCGAACCAGCCTTTTTGCAGCACGAAATCGTAATAGCGCGAGCCCTGCTCGAAGCGCGGCCAGACGCTGATCATGGTCTGAAAGCCCATCTTGTGGAGCTGGTCGTTCATCGCTGATGGGTCGGGCCAGAGATCGGAGACGAAATCCATCTGACCCATCTTCGTGTAGTAGAGCCAGTCGACGACGATGACATCGGCGGGAAGATGGCGGTCGCGATAACCTTTTGCGACGGCTAACACTTCATCCTGCGAGCGGTAGCGCTGCTTGCATTGGATGTATCCGTAAGCGGCCTTGGGCAGCAAGGACGTGGCTCCAGTGAGAAGGCGGTACCCGGCATAAATCTCGTCGTAGGTTTTTCCCGTGATGATGAAGAAGGAGACGCGGTCGCCTACATCGGAGGTCCAGCTGGTGCGCTCATTGAAGTGCGGCGCGATGGTTGTTTTTCCCGGGTTGTCCCAGATGATGCCGTAGCCGTAATTTGTAACCATGAACGGGACACATGTGCTCTGACCGCCGGGCGCGTTATAGTCGCTCCAGCAATGCACAACGTGGCCGCGATGATCGAGGAAGCCTTCCTGGTTCTGACCGAGGCCGTAGTAGTGTTCATCATCGGGCGAATTGAAGTTCGCGCCGACCTGGTAAAACTCGGGATCGGTGGAGCGGCGGTCGTAGTTCAGTTGCGAGTTGCCGTCCTTATGGTTAAGCACGGACATGGACCAGCCGTTCATTTCGGCAATCGTTTTCCCGTCTGGTGTGGTGAAGGTGATGTCTGCGCCGGGAGTAGAACCGCCGAAGTATTTGCCGGGGTCCATGACCGATTGCGGTGGCCTGCGTCCGCCAGAGCGCCAGCCTTTCAGCGTTACCGCCAGCTGCGATGATTTGTACACTTCATCGACGCCATCTTTTTCGTGGGCCCAGCCCTGTGCGGAAGGTGAGGCGACGAAGCCATAGCCAGGAGCAGCCAGCGCTGGGTCCTTCAACATGCTGAGCGTGACGCGGATAATGTTCGGCGCATATGGCTCGAAGACGATGGTGGACTTGCCGCGTTCAAGCACGACACGCTGCGCATCGCTTTGCGCATGGGTTTCTGTGATTGTTACGAATGCGAGTGCTGCGATGCCGATGGCGAGAAAAAGCTTACGAACCATACAGGGTGCCGATTCCTTCGCAACCAAGTTTAATCGATTTACTCAAGGCTGTCTTCTATTTATCGGGACATCAGCGCGATGTTCGTAAGGTGCCGGGAGAGAACAGCAGATCCTTCGACTACGCTCCCTCCGGTCGCTTCGCTCAGGATGACAATAGAGGGGGCTATATGCCGTTGGCTACCGTCTGCATCTGCTCACGGAACCATTGCTGCGCGGGTTCGCAGGTTAAGCGGGCATGCCACGCCATGACGTATTTGAAGGAGTGCAGCTCGACGGGAGCCTTGATGGTGCGCACCGTTTTTATGTGGCTTACGATTTTTGCAAGACGGCGGGGAACAGTGACGAGGTAGTCGGTTCCGGTGATGGCAAGCACGGCGGGGATGAAATAGGGCACGGTAAGGGCGACCTGGCGGCGCAATCCAAGATCGGCGAGCGGCCTGTCGACCAGCGTTTGCTGGCCTGCGCGCACATTTACGACAACATGATGAAACTTGAGGTATTGCGAGAGTGTGAGCCGCTTGCGCTGCGCCGGCTGCGAGGCGCATTGCAGGCAGACGAAGCTCTCTTCGAAGAGGATTTGCGATTGGAGACCGGGCAGAGATCCGGCGACTTCGAAGGCGAGATCGATGCGTCCGGATTCCACGTCGTCAAAGACGCGCTCGTGGTGGGTGGCAATCTCGAGTTTTGCTTGCGGCGCGGCTTTGCGTAGGCGCTTCACCAGTCCGGGCAGGAGCACGACCGCGGCATAGTCAGTCATGGAGATACGGAAGCGTTCCTGGCTTTGGACCGGGTCGAATGCTTTACCGCGCACCATGGCGCTGATGCGTGGTAAGAGAGCTTCCAACTCATGCAGCAGACGCTCTCCGCGCACGGTGCGTTCGTAACTGCGACCGGAGCGGATGAGCAGCTCATCGTTAAACATTTCACGGAGTCGTTCGAGTGCGCGGCTCATGGCCGGCTGGCTCAGGAAACAGCGCTTCGCGGCGGAAGTTACCTGACGCTCTTCGAGCAGTGCCTGCAGGATTACAAGCAGGTTCAGATCGACATTGGATAAATGCGTTTGTTGCATGATGGCCATTCTAACAATGCATGATTCGGATAGATGAGCCCAGGACTCTATTACGTGAAAGCAGAAAGGAAGGCTTAAAAATGAGTCAGGTGCAGCAAGCAGCAATTGTTACCGGGGCGTCGAGAGGCATTGGACGCGCAGTCACCGCCAGACTTGCGCGGGATGGATTCAACGTAGTTGTGAACTATGCGGGAAACCAGGCGGAAGCAGCGAAGGCAGTCGCCGAGATTGAAAGCGCAGGCGGACACGCCATTGCGATGCGCGCGGATGTAGCCAAGACCGAAGATGTAGTGCGACTCTTCGATGAGGCAGAGAAGGCGTTCGGCGGAGTGGATGTGCTGGTCAACAGCGCGGGCATCATGGCTATGAGGCCGATTGCGGAGTTTGAAGATGAGATGTTCGACCGCATCTTTACCATTAATGTTCGCGGCACATTCAACACGCTGAAACAAGCGGCAAAGAGGATTCGCAATGGCGGGCGCGTCATCAATTTTTCCAGCAGTGTGCTGGCGCTCGGCATGCCCGGCTATGGGCCATACAGCGCAACAAAGGCAGCGATAGAGGCGTTGTCGAAGGTTTTGGCGAACGAGTTTTCGAGGGAAAAATGTTGCGGTGAATACGGTCGCGCCCGGACCTGTAGCCACCGAGTTGTTCCTCGAAGGCAAAACAGCGGAGCAGGTGGACCGTCTGGCGAAGCTGAATCCGTTTGAGCGGCTGGGGCAGCCGGATGATGTCGCCAATGTGGTTGCATTTCGTGCCGGGCCGAAGGGCGCCTGGATTAATGGGCAGACGATTCGCGTCAATGGCGGCATGGCTTGAACTTATAGAAACAGAAAGGAGATAGTATGCGTATTTTTATGACGGGAGCGACGGGATATATCGGCAGCGTGGTTGCCGAAAAGGCGGTGGCGCAGGGCCACACGGTGGTTGGTCTGGCTCGCAGTGAAGCATCGCAGGAGAAGCTGAAGAAGATGGGCGTGACGCCGGTGGCGGGCGATCTGGAGTCGCTGGACATTCTGACCCGCGCTGCCTCTGAATCGGATGCGGTGCTGCATCTGGGTTTCGTGCACGAATTTCATCGTCCGTATGATGAATTGCTGGCGATCGATATGGCCGCGATACGGGCGCTGGGTAAGGGGATTGCGGGAACCGGTAAGCGGCTGCTGATGACGTCAGGCACCGGCGTGACTGAGCCGGATGCGAATGGCGCGGAGACCGATGAAGAATCGCCCATCACGAATACACCTCTGAAAGCGCGTGTGGAAGCGGAGCAGGCCGCGTTGGCGCTGGAAAGCGAGGACGTGAGTCCGGTGGTGCTTCGTCTGGCGCCGTATGTTTATGGACGCGGAGGAAGTGTCTTTGTGCCTGCACTGCTGAAGGCCGCTGCGGAGCATGGGGTTGCGCCCTATGTTGGCGATGGGACGGCGCTCACTTCGTCCGCTGATGTAGACGCGGTTGCGGAGTTGTATTTACTGGCGGCAGAAAAGGCTCCTGCGGGCTCGATCTTGAACGGCACGACGGAGACGGATATTCCGCTGCGCAAACTGGCCGGGGCGATTGGCAAAGCTGTGGGCGTCCCGGCGAAGAGTGTTTCGCAGGCAGAGGCGCAGGCGATCGTGGTGCCTTTCATCGCTATGTTTATGGAGATCCCAAATCGCGGCTCCAATGAGAAGGCGCGTCGAGTGCTGGGTTGGAAGCCGCAACCGAAGCGTGGGCTGCTGGAAGATATTACGAACGGATCGTATCGGAAGCTTGCGACGAGCCTGCGGGCTCATTCGTAACAGGATGATGCGCAGGGTGTCTTTGCGAGGAATACGGGGCCGCGATCGACAAAATCTGGCGGCTTCGCCATATTCCGCACCCATGCGATACTCAATAAGGCATGTATAACCGCGTCGTTCTTAAGCTCTCAGGGGAAGCGCTGGCTGCTGGCCGCGGCTTCGGCGTCGATGTAGACCGTGTACACGAAATTGCTGCAGAAATTGCCGAGGTCCGCGAGATGGGCGTCGATGTGGGCGTCGTGGTTGGCGGCGGCAATTTTTTTCGCGGCGTGGCCGAGCAGGCCAAGGAAATGGATCGCGTCTCAGCCGATCACATGGGCATGCTGGCGACCGTGATTAATGCCATCGCCATTCAGGACGCGCTGGAGAAGCAGAATGTGCATGCACGGGTGATGTCGGCGATCGAGATGCACCAGGTCTGCGAGCCGTATATTCGGCGCCGTGCCATTCGGCATCTCGAAAAAGGCCGCATTGTGATCTTCGCCGCAGGCACCGGCAATCCGTATTTTTCGACCGACACGGCAGCTTCGCTGCGGGCCATGGAGATCAAGGCGGATGTTCTGCTGAAGGCGACCAAGGTCGAGGGCATCTACGATGCTGACCCGGTCATCAAAACCGATGCGGTGAAATTTGAGCAGATTACGTACATGGATATTTTGCGATTGGGGTTAAAGGTAATGGACACCACCGCGGTAAGCCTGTGCAAAGACAACAATCTGCCCATGATCATCTTCAATATGAATCGGCCGGGGAATATCCGCCGCGTAATCAGCGGGGAGAAAGTCGGCTCACTGGTGACGGCCTGAACGAAGAGATGCAAACCGCCTCATCGGCTGCGGTGCTGGAGCGGCCCGCAGAGACGGTGGGGCTCACTTCAGCCGACACGCCGCAAACAGTTAAAAAATCAAGACTTCCAGCGCTTTCCGGACTCCGCGCGTTCGCCGCGCTGAATATTGTCTTTTATCACTTCTCGAACCCGAAGTGGTTTGGACCTTTCGCTCCCATCGTCGATAACGGGTATACCTCGGTCAGCTTCTTTCTGCTGATGTCGGGCTTTATTCTCGCGTACAACTACAGCGACCGCGCGCGCCGCGGACAGCTGAACGCCGGCCATTTCTGGATCGCGCGTCTTTCGCGGCTTTATCCGGTTTACGTTCTAGGCCTGCTGGTTTCGATGGGCATGCTGGTGGCGGAGTGGCAGGTGCGCACGCACGGCGAGTTTGTGCTGGGGGTTACGCTGACGCCATTGTTGCTGCAGGGCTGGGTGCCGAAGTTGGCCACTTTCTGGAATACGCCGGCGTGGACGATGTGCACCGAGGCATTCTTCTACCTGATTTTTCCCGTCGTGATTTGCTGGAAACGTCCGCGACACTGGCGTGGATTGATTGCGTTGCTATTTCTTTTATGGGTCGCGGGCCTGTTTCTGCCGACGCTTTACACGGTGTTGCAGCCGGATGGTCCTCATCCCGGACGTTATACGGACAGTTTCTGGATGCGGGCGCTGAAGTTTTCGCCGCCGCCGCATGTGCCGTCATTTTTATTCGGCATTGTGCTGGCCGATGTGGATGCCCGCATCTCTCGAGCGAGCCGCTATCGCTTGCTGCTGGGTTTGGCGGGAGTAGCGGCGCTTTACGCGATTCTTTACTACGGCGACCATATGCCCTTTGCCCTGATGCATGATGGGCTGCTGATGCCGCTCTTCGGCATGTCAATTTTAGGGCTCGCCGGTCATAACCTGATTGCGCGGTTCTTCGGCTTCTGGCCTTTTGTCGCGATCGGACAGGCGAGTTACTGCCTTTACATCCTGCACTTCAATTTGTGGGAGCTGATTCACAGCTCGCATCTGCTGGAGAAGCTGCATCTGATTGCGCTCGATCCGTGGATCAGCTATTGCCTGCTGATTGCGGCGGCTTTGCTGGCGATGAGGTTTATCGAGAAGCCGACGCAGAAGTGGATTCGCGGTCTTGTCAGGGAAAAAGCCTAAGCCGAGAGAGTTGGGATCCTTCCCCTTCGTTCCTCCGGGTCACAATGGCGCTCTTGTCTTTGGCTACATCATTGGGAGTTGATCTAGACCGTCGCTACCTCGGGATGGGCAGCTACTACCTGGTTGCGGCCGCCATGCTTGGCTGCGTAGAGGGCGCGATCAGAGGAGCGCAGTAATTCTCCCAGCGTTTCGCCAGATTTTGGATAGGTTGCCAGGCCGATCGAGATGGTGAACTGGCCCAACGCCTCACCGCGGAAGCGGATACTCATCCGGCTGACCTGTTCGCGAATCGCTTCGGCGCGTTCAAGAGCGGCGTGCTGATCCGTTTCCGGAAGGATGATGACGAACTCTTCTCCACCATAGCGGCAGATAATATCTTCCGCTCTTACCGACTGGCGAAAGATATCGGCCACGCCGCGCAGCGCGGAATCTCCCGCCTCGTGTCCAAAGGAGTCATTGAATAGCTTGAAGTGATCCACATCGAGCATCAGCACAGAAAGTTCTGCACGGTTTCTCGCTGCGCGCCGCACTTCGCGGTCGAGCGAAATTTCCATGAAGTGCCGATTGAAGAGATCTGTCAAACCGTCGCGGATGGATTGATGCTCAAGCCGCTCGCGGAGATTAAGCCCGGCAATCGACATGGCTGCCATCTCGGCCAGCTCTTCCAGGCTTTCCTTGTTGCGTTCTACATCAATACCGATGAGAGAGGTTGGGCATTCAATGTATAAGATGCCAAGGGTGTCGCCCTGCGCCGACAAGGGGATGCATAGGTAATTGTCGGGTGGGGTGCCCTGAAAGTGGCCGCAGTGGACTTCAGATTCTCCCGGCTTTCTCCAGCGCAGCCGTCCGGAACGAAGGCCGCAGCAGCCGTCCAGCGAGAATGCGTCCAGCAGCCTTGTCTCTCCCGGAGACGAAGAGGCTATCTCCACGACGTTGCGGGAATTGTTGACGAGGAGGAGGGCCACGTTGGTGGAGGGCAACAACTGCAGGCAATAGCGGACAACTGCCTCGTGCGCCTGAGCAGCGTTGGTGCAAAGCTGCAGCTCTTCTCTGGCTGATATGAGGAGGGAAGCCTCAGCGGCACGCTTTTTCAGCGTGAGGACAGTGATTTCCAGCTGCGAATTGGTACTGAACACGCGCCGTTCCATCTGCTGGCGTCGTTTGGCGTCCCGGATAAGGAATCCGAAGAGAACGATCACCACAGCCAAAGAACCAACCAGAAAACCTATACCGGCCAGAATGCTGCGATAAATATTTTTTTGCGATTCTGTCGTGCGTTGGGTAAGCAGCGTCCGCTCTGACCCCTGCATCTTGCTGACGGCATCGCGGCAGTCGAGGATTTTCTGATGCAGGCTCGCGTCGGGTGTGAGTGAGTTTTTTACCCGCTGCTTCAGATCAAGAATGCAGCTATGCAGTGTTTGCGCACGGGAAGTCTGGTCTGCATTATCTTTGACCAGATCATCGATATGAATCAGATCGCCGTCGAGCGCAATGATGCTCATCTGCGCATCTCTCTGATCCTCTTGATCTTTGCTCGAAAGATAAAGGCGTTCAAAGAGGTCGATGCGATCGAGGCGTTGCGACGCGGTCTGAAGTACGGTCAATACCTCCTGCGAGTGGTCGCGCCAATCGCGGGATGCTATTAGATGTTCTGTCGTGTCGTAAACGAAAAAAGCAGAGGCGCAGATAAAGAAGATAGTCCCAATCGCCCCAAGCACCAGCAGAGGGATGGTGCGGTCTCTGTTATTCATCGTCGATGTTGTCTGTATATCCACGCAATAATTTTGGAAGCGCGGAAGTGCAGGGCGCAGGCGCTTCCTTCGAGGCGAGTTCAGTGTATCGTGGCTAAAAGACGCGACGAAAGCGAAATCCACTCATAACAGGTTTTTTTTAGCCTTGAAGGTGACTTTTGGGGCCATATTCGACCGTCTTAAACTGCTACACTAAGAAGTTTGTGATGACAGAGACAATGACACTCCCAACCCGCGCGTTGCGCGTTGCTGAAAGCATTACCGAATTGATCGGCCAGACGCCCATGCTGCATTTGCGGCGCCTGGCCTCATCCGGCATGGCTGATCTTTACGCCAAACTCGAATTTCTCAACCCCGGCGGCAGCGTAAAAGACCGCGCGGCGCTCGGCATGATTCTCGACGCCGAAGCACGCGGCATTCTGAAGCCAGGTGCGACGATTGTGGAGGCAACGGCAGGGAATACTGGCGTCGGGTTGGCTCTGGTTGGCGTGAACCGCGGGTACAAGGTTGTATTGTTCGTTCCCGAAGGCTATGCGGAAGAGAAGTGCATGCTCATGCGTGGGTTCGGCGCGACGGTCGAGCGCACTCCGGAAGACGAAGGCATGAGCGGAGCCATCCGCCGTGCTGTGGCTCTTACGAAAACCGGTGAGGATATCTTTGCCGCTCTGCAATTTGAAAATGAGGCTAATCCGACATTCCACTACGAGACTACCGCACGTGAACTGTGGGAGCAGATGGAAGGCCGCGTGGATGCGTTTGTTGCCGGGGTGGGTACAGGCGGGACCTTCTCGGGAGTGGCGAAATTTCTCAAAGAAAAGAATTCGAAGATACTTACTGTGGCCGTCGAGACTGAAGGCTCCATCCTGCAGGGTGGCGAGCCGGGTCCTCATAAGGTAGAAGGCATCGGTGTTTCTTTCATCCCGAAGACCTTCCATCCAGAGGTGGCGGATGAGATCGTACGCGTTACCGATACCGACGCCTTTGCCATGGTGAAACGGCTCGCTTCCGAAGAAGGAGTGCTTGCCGGATCAAGCGCTGGAGCCATGGTGCATGCAGCGTTGCAGGTCGCACAGCAGCTTGGTCCGGGCAGGCGCGTTGCTACCATCGTTCCCGATTCGGCGGAACGCTATCTCTCGAAGAAGATTTTTGAGGACGGTCTCTAAAGCTGCGCAGGACCGCCAAGCTAAGCGCAACCTCCACACTCGGGCGGAGCCTATCAACGGCTCATGGAAATCGCATGGATTCTTCGCTACGCTCAGAATGACGCACCAGGGTTTACAGGAGTACATAGTTGATGACGAAAGCTACGCACGGATTTTCTACTCGCGCCATTCACGATGGACAGGAGCCGGATCCTTTGACAGGCGCAGTGAATGTGCCGATCTATCTCTCTTCGACCTATGCGCAGGAAGAGATTGGCAAGAATAAAGGCCATGAATATGCGCGCGTTTCGAACCCGACGCGCGATGCGCTGGAAACAAATCTGGCATCACTCGAAGGCGGCACGAGCGCGCATGTTTTCGGCAGCGGCATGGCTGCCATCATGGCGATGGTAACGATGCTCAAAAGCGGCGATCACGTCATCTGCGGCGAAAACGTTTATGGCGGCACGGCCCGCCTCTTTAACCAGATCGTTGTGAACTATGGCATCGAGTTCACGTATGTCGACACTTCGGATGTAGAAGCTGTCCGCCGCGCGATCAAGCCGGAGACGAAGCTGGTACACATTGAGACACCGACAAACCCGCTGATGACTTTGACCGACATTCGCGCCGTAGCGGATGTCTGCCATGAGTGCGGCGTCGAGTTGAGTGTCGACAACACATTCATGTCGCCTTACTTTCAGCGGCCTATCGAGTTGGGAGCCGACATCGTGATGCACTCGACGACGAAGTTTCTCAATGGACACAGCGATGGTCTGGGTGGCGTGCTGGTTGGCACGACACCGAAGCATAAGGAGCAGTACGCTTTCGTGCAGAAGTGCGCCGGCGGCATTCTTTCGCCCTTTGAAAGCTGGCTGATCCTGCGCGGCGTGAAGACGCTTGCGGTCCGCATGAAGCAGCACGATGAGAGCGGGCGCAAGGTTGCCGCCTTTCTTGCGAAGCACAGCAAGGTAAAGCAGGTTTTTTATCCCGGGCTGGCAGATCATCCGCAGCACGAACTAGCAAAGATGCAGATGAGCGGCTTCGGTTCGATGATTTCGTTTGAAACGGGATCGCTCGCGAACGCGAATGCGCTGCTGAAGAGCGTGCGCGTCTGCACGCTGGGCGAATCGCTGGGCGGAGTGGAGACGCTGATCTCGCATCCGGCTACCATGACGCATGCTGCGGTCGGTGAGAAAGAGCGCGCGCGGCTTGGCATTACCGATGGGCTTGTCCGCATCTCAGTTGGAATCGAAGATGTGGATGATCTGCTCGCCGATCTCGATCAGGCGCTGGCACAGGTGTGAAGAAGGCTCTGCTGTCCTGGAGCAGCGGCAAAGACAGTGCGTGGGCGCTGCATTGCCTGCGGCAATCCGGCGAGTATGAAATCGTTGGATTGCTGACGACCATCAATACTGCCTTCGATAGCGTGGCCATGCATGGTACGCGCCTTGCGGTGCTTGAGGCGCAGGCTGAAGCTGCGGGTCTGCCGCTGTGGAAAGTTCCGCTGCCGTGGCCATGCTCGAATGCAGAGTATGAAACTGCCATGAGCGCCGCGTGCGAACGTGCTGTAGCGGAGGGTGTGGAAGCCATTGCCTTCGGCGATCTTTTTCTTGAAGATGTACGGCGCTATCGCGAGGAGCATCTTGCTGGCACTGGGCTCACTCCACTTTTTCCGCTGTGGGGAATAAACACAACAGAGCTGGTGCGAACGATGTTGCGCGCCGGAGTGAAAGCGCGGATTGTCTGCGTCGATCCGAAAAAGCTGCCGAGGGAATTTGCCGGTTGTGATTTAGATGAACCTTTGTTGCGGCAATTTTCGGCGAGCGTTGATCCCTGCGCGGAGAACGGTGAGTTTCACACCTGCGTTTATGACGGCCCTATGTTTCGTAAGCCGATTGCCATCGAGAGTGGAGAAGTGGTCGAGCGGGATGGATTTGTCTTTGCCGATGTGAAGTTGTCTCCGGATGCTGCCAGAGCATCCGGAGACGCTTAGCGATTAGCGGCGTCCATAAAAGTGATCGTAGTGCGCATGGTAATAAGGGTGCGCGTAGTACGGATGTCCATAGTACGGGCGATCGTAGGTGTGATAGACCCAGCGTCCCGGCATCCACACTGTTCCGGCATAGTAGCCAGGCGCCCAGATATATCCAGGTCCGGGGCAAGGCGTGGCATACGCCACCGCAGCGGGACCGACGCGGACTGCAAATCCAACCTGCGCGTGAGCGGCCGCAGTGGTGAAGAGGGTGGCAGCGGCAAAGGCAAGAGTATAGAGTGCGCGTTTCATAATATTTGTTCCTTTCCTCAGCGCATCGGCTTCGTTCAGCTTCGAGTCTCAGCGCTATTCTTTCCATCAGTGGAAACAGCATTGGCGCGCAAATGTTGCGGTGAATTTTTTTGTGCAGCGATGTGCACCGGTGCGTGAAAACCTGCATCGTTACTGGGCGCAAGCGCATCGCGCTGGTACATTAATCAAAGCGTCCTTCTTATGTTTGCAAAAGCGCAGCGAGTGCACTTTATTGGAATCGGCGGCATCGGCATGAGCGGTATTGCCGAGATTCTGCTCAACCTTGGTTATGCCGTTTCCGGCTCCGATCTTCGCCATTCAACGATTACTGACCGGCTCGCTACTCTTGGCGCTACTGTTTTTGAAGGCCACGCTGCTGCGAATGTGATCGGCTCAGGAGTTGTTGTCACCAGCTCCGCGGTGAGTGAGCGCAACCCGGAAGTAATTGAAGCACGCTCGCGCAAGATACCGGTGATTCAACGAGCGGAGATGCTGGCAGAGCTGATGCGCCTGAAGTACGGCATCGCCGTTGCCGGCATGCACGGGAAGACTACAACTACATCGATGATTGCCACGGTCTTGGCGGCGGGTAATCTCGATCCGACAGTAGTGGTCGGCGGGAGAGTGGATGCGATGGGCTCGAATGCGCGCCTTGGCAAGTCGCATTATCTCGTGGCCGAGGCCGATGAAAGCGACCGGTCGTTTCTCAAGCTCTCGCCCATCCTCGCTGTGGTGACGAATCTCGACCGCGAGCATATGGACTGCTACCGTGACATGGCCGATGTCGAAAATGCATTCGTCGAATTTATGGATCGCGTGCCTTTTTATGGAAGCTGCGTTGCCTGCATCGATAACGAACAGCTGGCCGCGATTTTGCCGCGCGTGCGACGGCGTGTGTTTACTTATGGCACTACCGCGAAAGCTGATTTTGTAGTCCGTCTGCTTCCTCAGCCAGAGGATGCTCGCGTGCGTTTTGAGGTAGCTGCTGATGGGCAGGTGCTGGGACCATTCTCGCTGCATGTTCCTGGAAGGCATAACGTACTCAATGCGACGGCAGCGATCGCCATCGCGATACAACTCGAGATTAAGCCGGAAGCCATTGCGGAAGGCTTGCAGTCCTTTCGTGGCGTCGATCGCCGCTTTCAACTCAAAGGCTGCGAGCGCGGAGTGGCTGTCATCGACGACTACGGGCATCATCCGACGGAGATTCGTGCGACTCTGCGCGCCGCGCGCGATTGCAACTATCGCCAGGTGCACGTCATTTTCCAGCCGCATCGCTATACCCGGACGCGCGATCTGATAGAAGAATTTCTGACGGCGTTCGACGATGCGGATACGGTCGAAATTCTTGATATCTATGCTGCCAGCGAGGAGCCGATTCCCGGCATTACCGCCGGCGCGTTGGCCAAGGCCGTGAAACACAGTGCCGTCGCTTATGCGCCGACGCCGGCGGAGGCCATTGCGCGGGTTGTTGCACGTGCCCAGGAGGGCGATGCGATTCTGACGATGGGAGCGGGGAACGTATCGCAGCTGGCGCCGCAGGTCTTGGAGCGGCTACGGCAAAAAGCGGTCTCTTAAGCTAGGCGTAAGAATTTAGAGCAAGGATTCAAGAAATTTTCGATGGCATCATATTGATATTGAACGAGATATCATTGAAGATAGATGTTTACGCCAGCCAATATTGCGATACGATAATCTGATAGATAGTGATTAGTACGCGTATCGTCGATTTTCTGATGAGTCTCGGAGTTCTTGGACTCATTAGCTCGACCATCTTTAACGGACTTGTTTTCGCTGGGGTGTATCGCTTTATAGCGGCCCGGCGGAAAAACCGTGCGATGGCCACAGTTGATTTCTCTCCACCAGTAAGCCTGCTTAAGCCGCTCCACGGAGCCGAGCCGAATCTCGAAGCGCATATCGCCAGCTTTTTTGAGCAGGATTACGCTAACTACGAAATTCTCTTCTGCGCCCGTCATGCAAACGATCCCGGTTTGCAGATCGCACGGCGGGTAGCAGCACGCTATCCAGAAATTCCGGCAAAATTTCTGGTCACCGGCGAACGCACGTTTATCAATGCAAAGGTGTCGTCGTTGGAGAAGATGGCAGCCGCCGCCAATACGGACATTTTTATTATCAGCGACAGCGATGTGCGGGTTACGCCCAACTACATTCGTGAAGTAGTCGCGCCCTTCGTCCGCGAAAAAGTCGGCGCGGTCACCTGCCTGTATCGCGGAGTTGCTGACGAGGGTTTGTGGGCGAAGCTTGAAGCAGCAGGCATGTCTGTCGAAATGACATCGGGCGTGCTGGTAGCCAACATGATGGAGGGCATGCAGTTCACGCTCGGCCCCACCATGGCGGTTCGCCGTAAATGCGTGCAACAGATGGGTGGATTCGCCTTTCTAGGACCCTATTGCGCGGACGATTTCGTGCTCGGCAACCAGATTGCGGCCCTGGGTTATGACGTTGTTTTGTCCGATCACGTCATCGACCATGTGGTTTTGAATTTGAGTTTGCCTGCGTCGGTAAAGCACCAGGTGCGCTGGATGAAGTCCACGCGCTTTTCGCGCCCTAAAGGCCACTTCGGTACGTCGCTGACCTTCGCATTGCCCTTCGGATTGCTCGCAGGCTTCGCTGCGTGGTGCCTGCACCAGCCGCATCTGGCGCTGGCGCTGATTGTGTACAGCATTGTGGCGCGGGCCGTGATGGCCGCAGTCGTGGGCGCCGCAGTTGTCAACGAACGCCGCCTGTTACGCACGACGTTGCTTTACCCTCTGCGGGACCTGTTGGGATTTCTTTACTGGGTTGCCAGCTATGGCAGCAGCGCGGTTTTATGGCGTGGGCAGATTTATCGACTTACGGCTGGCGGTTTGATGCAGCCCGTAGCTGATAGCCCGCAGCCTGAGCACGAGCCCGCGATGATGGCTTAACCTGCGACTGACCTTAAATCAAAAGCTAAGCTATCGTTCTGACCCGAAGCACAGAATCCCAAGCCAGGAATGGCTTGAGATTCTTCGCTTCGCTCAGAATGACGTCAATTTTGGTGCGACATCACGGCTGCTGAAGGGAGCCGGGCTACATCGGCCTGTCTGTATACAGCGTCTTGTCTGAAAGCTCTTGCAGCTTATACAGGTGGCCGGCCAGCAGCGTTTCCACGTGATCATGGTAATCGCCGGAAACAAAAAGAAATTTACGCGAGCCGCTGCCCCACATCGGCAGAAGATCGTTATCGCTCAGAAAAATATGTGGCGCATCGGGATAGCACGATCCCCAGATCATCGACGAACCGAATTCGCCGTGGCTTCCCTGGTTCGGTGTGAAATAAGACGAGCTTCCGTGTACCAGCAGCGCCTGCCGGTGCGTGTAAAAGATGACCGACGAGCCATCGGCCTGATCGCCGTAAATGATCAGCTGATCGCCAGGGGAAGCGAGACGGTTTACGGTGTCCGCCATGGCGCGTGACGAGAGCATCGGTCCAAAGCGAACAAATGCGATATGCGCGGCAATGAGGAAGACGGCGCCGGTGAATGCGACCGAGACCGTCGATTCAAAGGAATGTCCGCGCTTGCGGAGATACAACGCCACCAGCGGACCTACCAGAAGCGCCACCGCCGCGAGCGCTGCCGGAAGCCGCAACGCGGCAAAAGATGGCCCGGTGAGATCAAAGAAGTGGGAAGACGCCAGCGAATAGTTGCCGACTCCGCGATGGGCCAGCAGAGTACCTATATCCGAGACATAGGGCAGATTGCGCGAGGCCCAAAGCCCGCTGCCGAGCGCAATGGCGATGGCAACACCTACAACTGCAAATGCAACGTGCGCCCCGAAGAGCCATTTGCTGCGGGCATTGATCCAGCGTCCCGCCTCGGGCGCCTCTTCAATTGAACCCAGCGCGCCCGCCGTAAGCAGCAGAAGCGAGAAGTATGCCGGCCATGTGTAGTATTCCTGATTCGTGGAGATGCCGAAGAAGAGCAGGATAAACCCGCCATAGAACATCAGCAGCAGACCGGTGCGAGCGCGGAAGCGTACGCGCGCCGCCTTGCTGGCTGCTTCATATGCGCTGCTGCGCGCGTCCAGAAAGTGCAGTGTATTCGACGCGTCGTAGCGCACGTCAGCCCACGCGAGCCTGCGATTCCGCCACGCGCGAAGAATCGCGACAGGGAAGTAGAGGCTCCAGGGGAAGAGCCAAACCAATTGTCCCAGCCAGAAGACCAGGAACGGCTGCTTGTTGTAGTCGTGCGGATAGCGCTTGCCGAGAAAGCGCAGCACGTGCTCGTTGATGAAATAGAAGTAGAAGAAACCATGCACGTGTCCTGGCGTGGGCACGTTGCCTGCCGGATTGCCGTGATCGGGATTCCGCAGGCCTGCCAGAATATGCCAGGGCGCTGCAATTGCCAGAAAGAGCAGCAAGCCGGTAAATAGCCGCAGTTGCCGCCACTTGCGCCATTCGCCCGTAATCAGCAGGTAGGGAATGACCGCAGCGAGAAAGAAGACGGGTGCAATCAGCCCTTTAGCCAGTACAGCGATCGCGAGCGCGGCGTACATGGCGTAAATGCGCGCAGGCTTGCGATCTTCGAGGCCTGTGAGAAAGCAGTAGAGCGCAAGCGCAATGAAAAAGGTCAGTATCGATTCCGGAATGAAGAACCGCGTCCAGATAAAGATGCCGAAACTCGTCAGTATGCCCAGGGCGGCATAGAAGGCAGCGCGCTCGCCATAGGCGCGCCGTCCCCAGAACCAGGCCAGCGCCGCGCAGGCCAGCACTCCAAGGGCCATGGGCAGATGGGTGGCAAAAACGTTATAGCCGAAGATCCGGTAATCGGCTGCCGCCATCCAGTAGGGCAGCGGCGGCTTTTCCAGATAGCGGATGCCGTTGACGTACAGCGTGACCCAGTCGCCGCTCCTTGCCATGTGCTGCGCCGCGTTGGCATGCGTTGCATCGGCATCATCTAAGAGAGAAGGCGAAAAGAGCGCGGCAAAATGCACCGCGAGAAAGACCAGCAGCAAGAGCGTCCATGTCCTGACGGAGGACGAAAGCAATGCAGGTTGGCGAGAATTACTACCAGGCAATATCGAGTCAGACATGATGATTCCGAAGATTTAGGATATCAGTGCAGTGGATCAGACTACGGCAAAGACGCAGCGAAAACCTGCTCCTGACGTGCAGCTCGAACATCTGCGCAAGTTGACGGCAACACTCCGCGCCAATCTGGAGAAGTGTGCAGCCGATCCGGATATCGATCCGGTGCATGATGTGCGCACCGGCACGCGCCGCGTGCAGGCCACGGTGGAAGCGGTTCTGCGCGAACGCAGCGATGCATCTCTTAAGGAAGCGACAGATAAGTGGCTGCGGGTGCTCAAAAGGATTCGCCGTGCGGCTGCGCCGGTGCGGGACCTTGATGTGCATCGCAAACTGCTGCACAAGCTGGTGAAATACGGCAGTAAAAAAGAAGGCGCAGGCGCCACTGCGCCCGGAATTGATGCGACGGGGCCATCGCCGAATCTCGTTGAAGCTCCAGCGACTGAACTGCCAACCAATCCGGTCGCAGATCAGGCAGCACATCTGGATGCGTGGCTGCACCATGCGCGTCAACATAATGCGACGACTCTGAAGAAAAAAGCCGTGAAATTTCTGCCAAAATTCGATGAGGACGCGTCCGCCTTCGAAGCTGCCCTGCAGCATGTGCGCCGCTCCCGCCATCGTTTTCGCGGCGCAGCCGTGGTTGCCCTTGAATCCTTCGCGCGCCTGGTCCATGAAATGGAGCAACTGAATGCGGGCAATCTTCACGATTTTCGCAAGGGGGCAAAGAAGGCGCGTTATATCGCCGAATCGGCTGCTGAAGACGCGCATGCCCTCGCTGTTGGAAAGGCGCTCAAGAAGCTGCAGGACGACATCGGCGACTGGCACGACTGGCTCGTGCTCGCCGACGAATCCCGTACAGCCCTCGGCGACAGCAGCAATGAACTTATCGCGTTGCTCGATGCCGAGCGCGACCGTCACTATGTTTTGTCGATGAAGACTGTAAACCGTCTGCGCGGGAGGTTGCTGGGTGAGTGGCTGGCTGTTTCGCAGACTCGGCGGCGGCGATCCCCATCAGGACGATCTTCCACGCAATACAAAACATTGTCGTCATGACCACGGTGCCGACGCAATCTTCGCGGCTCTCGTGTATCGTTTTTTCGAGTACTAATTTTTTTAGCAACCCCCAAAAGCATGCAGACGTTTGCCGCCATCGATATCGGTTCCAATTCCTGCCGACTCAAGATCGCCAGAGTCGTGAATCACCAATTAAAAGTTCTGCATGAAGATCGTGAGGTCACGCGGCTCGGCGGCAGTGTCTTTGAAACTGGGTTAATTTCGCCTGAGGCGATGGCTGCCACCCTTGATGCACTCAAGCGCTTCTATCGCGCAGCACAGCTTCACGGAGCCGACAAAGTGCGTGCGGTTGCTACCGCCGCTATGCGCGATGCTCGCAATGCCCGCGCATTTCTCGCCTGGGTAAAGGATGAGACGGGATGGGAAGTCGAAATCATCTCGGGCCTCGAAGAAGGACGGCTGATTCATCGGGGCATCATGAGCAACGAGACGGGCACCGCAGGCCGCTGCCTGCTCATCGACGTTGGCGGCGGAAGCTGCGAAATTTCGCTCTCGGAACGCAAGCGCATCAAAGAAACCATCAGCGTCCCGCTGGGAGCCGTCCGTCTTACGGAAGAGTTTCTGCACAGCGATCCGCCTTCGAAAGAAGATATCGGCCGGCTTAAACAGTTCATCGCCCGCGAACTGCGCCGTGTCGAGCGCCGCGTAAAGCCAGTGCGGGTGCAGACCGTCATTGCAACCTCAGGTACTGCAGCGGCGCTAGCGGAAGCCAGCCGTGTGCTTGAGAAGCAGAATGTCGGAAAGCAGAGCAATCTTACGCCGACTGCGAACGTTCGCAAGCTGACGGAAAAGCTTACGAAGATGAACAACGAAGCCCGGACGCACGTGCAGGGCGTGGGGCCGCGCCGGTCAGAAATTATCGTTGCCGGAGCGCACGTCTTCGCTGAGCTGCTCGAAGGGTTTTCGCTGCCGGGGTTTCGCTATTCGTCCATGGGTCTGCGCGACGGTATTCTCGCGCAGATGCTCGCCGAGCAGGACCCGCGCGCGACGGCACATCAGCAGTTCGAACGCGACCGCTGGGAATCGATTCTCGAAACCTGCCGCAAGTATGGCGTCGATCCGCGTCAGGCCGAGCCGGTGCGTCAGCACGCCGCCCAGCTTTTCCGCGATCTCGAATCTGTGCATAAGCTTCCGCAGGAGTATCTGGCATGGCTGGAGGCAGCGGCGATGCTGCGCGACATTGGCAAATTCATGAATTACCAGGGCTATCATCGGCATGCGCAGTACATCATTGCCAACTCGGAAATGTTTGGATTCACTCCGGTGCAGCGCGTCATTACCTCGGCAATTGCACGGTATCTAGGCAAGAGCCGTCCTGAGCCAACAGGCCGCACGATGCGGCAGGCTCCTCCGGAAGAGCACGAGAACGTGAAGCGCGCGGTGGTTTTATTACGGCTGGCGGTTGCGTTGAATCAGGATCGCGCCAGCGATGTGCTGAAGGTGAGAGTTCGCGTCTATCCCAAGCAGGTGCTGCTGGAAATTTTCCCCGGACGCACGGGTGCGGAACTGGAGCTGTGGTCACTCCGCAAGGAATCGGCCTACTTCCGCGAAGTCTTCCGCAGGGATCTTTTCGTTACCTTGGCGTAGACGCCTCTCAGGATGCGCGGGTCTACCAGCCAGCTCAGAACACCGGGGCGCCTCGTGCAATCCACGCGCGCAATTGCGCCTTTGCGGAGGCGCACATTGGCCCGTCCCGGGGATACGATCAGCGATCCGAGAAACTGTGGCAGGTTGGGGTTGTGCCCAACGAGGAGCACATTTTCGTAGCGCGTCAGCCCGGCAAAAAGCTGCTGAAATGAGGCGAGAGATGCCTCCGGTGACAGAGCTTCGGTTACCTGGATTTTTGCGTCGTAGCCGACCTCGGTTCCCACCAGGGAAGCTGTCTGCAGAGCGCGCTTTAACGGACTGGAGACAATGACGTCAAACTGCACACTCAGCGCGCTCAAATAGCTGCCCACCAGCATGCATTGCTGTTTGCCTTCTTTATCCAGAGGACGTTTTACGTCCAGTAGAGGATTATTGCGGCGCGTTCCCGCATTTGCATGTCGCAGAATATAGATGTTCATAGAAAAGAAAGAATTGTGCTCGTCCATGCCGGTTCAAAACACTTATTGTGCCGGCGCTTTCATCTGATTGTAACAATTGCCCCGTGAGAGAACGGGTGCAATCAGATGGTGACTGGAACGGGGCTTGGAAGCGGTTCGGTGGGAAATCCGGGATCTGTACCTGGTGTTCCCGGCTCCGGGGGTGGCAACGGGTCAGGATCGGGATCTGGTTCTGTGGGCCCGGGATATGGATCAGGCAATGGGCCTGGATCAATGCCAGGTAAGGTGTCTGCAAGCACCGAAGGCATTTGTGACATCAGCCACCGTGACAATGGATCAATAACCGTCATAACTCCTATGACTAGGAACCAAAGTGCTTCTATAAGGTTGCATGAGCAGGAGATGTTGATAGGATCCAAAGCTGGCTAACGAGCAATCCACCCAGCCGCTGGCGCTCACTGGTGCATTGAAACCCGGCATGTCTGAATGCCGCCGGGTGATCGGGAAGCGACCGAACGGCTAGCCCGGTCAGTACTCCGAAAATCCCATAAAGTATTGAAATGACAGCACCGGACACGAGAGCTCTCGCCCCTTCTTGAGGTCGCGCAAATTCCGATACCACCCAGAGCGCACCGGAGACCAACTTTGGCTGAATGCTTTCGATCAATCCAGCGAGTTCCTCTTCAAAGAGGCAATCAAGAAAAAAATGCGTCACAACAAGGTCATAATCCCGGCCCGGTGGCGCCCAATTTCTCAAGTCGGCCTGATGGAGAGTTACCCGTCTCCGCATACCCGAATCGAGCCGTTCGTTCAAAAGCGCCAGCATCGCTGGGCTGATATCGGCGACATCGGCGTGCAGCTGCGGATTTGCCTCGAGCAGTCGCCTCAGGAATCGCCCGTCGCCGTCTCCCAGAACCAGGGCATGGCGTGCGCGGGTCAGGTCCGGCAGAAAATGAAACCGGCAGCGTTCGAGGGCGGGGCCAAAGGTCAGGTACTCGAGCCAGCGGTAGGGGCGCGCCAGCCGGTCGAAGTTCAGCCGGCGGCTCACCGCACCCATGCAGCAAATAACAGCGGCGTGAGCAATGCTGCATCGGCTGCGACACGCAGTTGCATCGCGGTCAGGCGGAGCCGGTTTCGGGCCAGCCAGAAGAGCAGAAGCCCACTCAGTCCGGAAGCGAGAAACAGGAAAAATCGATTGCTGTCGTGTAGATCAAAGAACGCCAGCAACAGAGCCAGAATCGCCGCCGCCGCCGCCAGTTTCTCAAGATGCCGTCCTGTCCAACGCATTGCCGGATGTGCTCGATCGTCACCCTCCCAGTTTTCGATGGCAACGCAGTTCAGCCAGCAAAGAATGGCAAAGACGGCAATGATGGGAAGGATTGTCAGACGCTCGCCTGCGGTTCGCGCCCACGTGGGAACGGCGGTAGCTGCTGCGAAGAGCACCCCCACGGCAAGTTCTTTGGGCAGCCAGCGCTCGGCCCATTTTCCGTGCGCATGCACGAGAAGAAAATAGAGAGCAGCCACGGCGAAGACTGCGGCATCTTCCAGCCTCACGGCGGGAGACATCCTGGTGAGCACGACCCATCCGAAAACCGGGCTGATGACGCCCCCCATAACGAGAAAAACTATCCTGTGACGAAGATAAAAATGATGCCGCTGCCTCAGCTGTTCCCATTCCGCGCTGTCGAGGCCGTCAAGGATTCGGTCTGCCACATAGACCAGCCATGTGCCAACGGCCAGCAGCAGGGGTGCGAGCGCCGGCAATTCGATATGCGCAGCCTTGGCGAAGCTCCAGCACCACACTGCCGCTACTGTGGGCGCGTCGAGGCTAAGCAGGTGCCAGTAAGCGGCCAGCGTGCCTGCAATGCCGGAGGTGCGGGTTTTTTCGGAGATACGTGGAACGGCAATGGCCACATTTTATTGTAGAAGGCGGCAGCCGGATGTTCTTGTCCTATACTGAAATGACTAGTCAGATGACTAGTCAGCGAGGCAAAGCCATGAAATGGCAGGTACAGGAAGCAAAGGCGAGGTTCAGCGAATTTCTGGATGCAACGTTGAAGAAAGGCCCGCAGATCGTCACCCGGCGCGGTGTGGAAACTGCTGTGTTGGTGCCGATTGAAGAGTGGAAAAGAGTGAAGGATCAGGCGAAGCCGACTTTAAAAGACATTCTTCTCGCCCCTGATCCAAGATTTGAGCTAGAACCAGTACCGCGCGGCAAATTCCGCCTGCGTAGAGATGTGGAATTTGAATAATGTATTTACTCGATACGAATGTTGTATCTGAAATACGAAAGCCGCGACCGCATGGCGGAGTCATCACCTGGCTCAAAGCGACCGCGGCGGAACAGATTTATATAGCCGCGGCGGTGGTCGGCGAATTACAGATTGGCGTGGAGAGAACGAGAAGGCAGGATCTACAAAAAGCTCAGGAGCTTGAACGCTGGGTTGATCAGGTATGCAAGGTGTACGAGATCATTCCTATGAAGGCTCCTGAATTCAGAGAATGGGCAAGAATGCTGGAGGGCAAATCGGAAGATTTGGCCAGAGACGCCATGATCGCAGCCACGGCCCGGGTTCACCGGATGACGGTGGTCACCCGCAATACGAAGGACTTCCGGTACTTTCCTGTGGAGACCTACAACCCGTTTCACTACAAGCCCTAAACTAACTGGGCAGTCATAGGCTTCTTCCGTGGAGTGGCCTTCTTCGCTTTAGCTTTCGGCTCTTTCTTCTCTACTTCCGGTATCTTCGGAATGTCATCTGCACTAGCTTTACCCTCGGCTATCTGCATGAAGAAATCCTGCGCGCTGAATGCAGGTAGCGATTTACCGGCCGGTGTCCCGCTTGCTCTCACATAGCCACCATCTCCGCGCAGCAGGCGCGTCTTTACCGTATCTACAAGATAGGCAGCCAGAATCTCATTGCCCAGGCGCGCACAAAGCTGCGCGTCTTTTACGGGGAATACCACCTCGCAGCGCTCGAAGAGATTGCGCGGCATCCAGTCAGCGCTGCCGCAATAAAATTCTTCGTTCCCGCCATTGGCGAAATAAAAGATGCGGCTATGTTCCAGGAACCGTCCTACCAATGAGCGGACCTGAATGTTTTCGCTCACGCCCTTGAGTCCTGGGCGCAGCGCGCAAATACCGCGCACGATCAAGTCGACCCGTACGCCTGCCTGCGAGGCGGCATACAGCGCCTCGATGACCCTTTGTTCCAGCAGCGAATTCATCTTGGCAATGATGTGTGCCTTGTGTCCGGCTTTTGCGTGCTCTGTTTCTCGCGCGATCAGCCGGATAAAGCTCTCGGCCAGCGTGAGAGGAGCTACCAGCAGAGGCGCGTAATCATCGGATTCGGAGTGCGCTGTCAGATAGTTGAAGACGCTGTGCACGGCGGCGGTGATCGCGGGATCGGAAGTAAGCAGGCTGATATCGGTATAGAAGCGTGCCGTCACGGGGTTGTAGTTGCCGGTGCCGAGATGGGCATAGCGGCGAATGGCCCCGTCGGGATCGCGCCGTACGAGCAACGCCAGCTTGCAGTGCGTCTTCAGCCCGACGATGCCGTGAAATACCTGCACCCCGGCATCTTCGAGGTCGCGCGCCCAGCGAATGTTCGAGGCCTCGTCGAAGCGGGCCATCAGCTCGACGACAACGGTCACCTCTTTGCTCTGCGCGGCATCGACCAGTGCGCGGAACATGGGCGAGTCGGAGCTGGTGCGGTAGAGGGTCTGCTTGATTGAAATGACATTCGGGTCCGCCGCCGCGGCTTCAATGAAGCCGACGACCGCGTCATACGAATCGAATGGATGGTGCAACAGAATATCGCGGTGTCGCAGCTCATCGAAGAGATCGGCTGACTTGCGATTCAGGCGCAGCTCGTGCGGGACGAAGGGCGCATATTTCAGATCGGGCCGCGGCGTGTCGCTGTAGAGGTTCATCAGGCGCGACAGGTTTACCGGGCCGTCTGTGCGGTAGATCTGGGTATCGTCCAGCTCGAAATTTACCCGCAGGCGGTCAATGATTTCCGGGTCGGCCCTTTCTTCGATTTCGAGCCGCACCGCATCGCCCTTACGCCGGTTGTGGAGTTCCGAGCGCACGGATTCAAGCATCGAGCGCGCTTCTTCTTCCTGGAAGTAGAGATTGCTGTTGCGCGTAACCCGAAACGCCGCCTTGGAAAGGATTTCGTAGCCGCGATACATGCCTGCTGCGTGTTTCTCGATGAGGTCATGCAGGAAGATGAAATCGTGCGTGTCGTTTGTGGAGGAAGGCAGATGCACAAGACGCGGTAAAGCGCGAGGCACCGTGACGACACCCAGTACCGGCCCGGCGGTGCTTTTGCGCTTCCGTCGCAGCAACAGCGCAATGCAGAGGGCTTTATTCAGCACACGCGGAAACGGATGGGCAGGGTCAATCGTAATCGGCGTGAGCAGCGGGTCCACTTCTTTCTGATAGAAGGATGTTGCCGCCTGGCGTGCGTTCTCATCCATCTCGTCCCAACTCAGCACGCGTACCCCGGTGTCGCAGAGGGCGGGCAGCAGCTGATCGTTCCAGCAGCCATACTGCTCATTCATAAACGAGTGCATGTCCGCCGTAAGCGTGTCGAGGGTCTGTTGTGGCGTTATGCCTTCCGGACCGAGATCGGTATAGCCGTCTTCAATGCGCTGCAGAAGGCCGGCCACGCGGATTTCTACAAACTCGTCGAGATTGCTCGCCGTGATGGCCAGAAACTTCACCCGCTCAAGCAGCGGATTCGCAGTATCCTGCGCCTCTTCGAGCACACGCCGGTTAAATTGCATCCAGGACTCATCCCGGCCAATCAAAAGGTTCTGCTGTCGCGTTGCTGCTCTTGCGCTCATAAGGTCTGCTTACCGTGGCTCAGAGGGAAAGTGTACACAATCTGCTATACACCGGCGCACGAGGTAAACGTGTGAACAAGCTGCAAAAAGCCGGATTTGACGGCAGCATTGCCGCTCAACGAGGATAAAAGATAACCGCTGGAGGTAAATACGATGGGGAATCAGGGTTGTAGCGAACCGTTGATACAGGATACGGCGACGAAACTCTTTCAAACCGCGGCACTTTTGCTGGGGGATGAGTCGGAAGCGGTGCAGTTAGTCGAAGAAACCATGTCTGCCGCCGAGGTCGATCCCTGCGCCGACGGCACTCAGGCTCAGCTTGTGCTGCAAAACCAGCTTGTTGAGGCTGCGGTTCGTACGCTGAGCGAGCGTGATCCCGGCTCTTTTGCGGTTGCGGCCAGCAACACCGGCAATCCTCTCTGCATTGATGACGATGATCTGTCGGCTTCCGGCGTTTCGCCCGCACAACTCAGCAAGCTTCTTGAGGGTGGGGGCCGCAGCCAGCTCCGCGACTGGCTGGAGCACCTGCCGGCCTCACAGCGCGTCATCTTCGTGGAGCGTGCCTTGCTGGGACAGAACAATGCACTTGCTGCCGAGGTTTTGCGCGCCGGCGGGGGAGACAATGCCTCCGGATGGACGCCCGAAAAGGTCAGCGAGGCCTTCCGCCAGGCGCTCTGCTCGCTTGCTACCTCACTGGTTCACTCCGGAACTGCCGTTCCTGCCGTTTAACTCTGGTCGCCGGGCCTTCCCGGCGGCTTGAGATGCCAAACGGATGTAAAATTAGCTCATCCAGAGCGCAAGATACTGATTTCCTGCTATTTTCTGAATTTTTTACGTCCTCTACGGCATCCAAATTCCGTAACCTAAAGTGAAGTATTAATCCCAGAAACATCTTCTAAGGTGATTTGTACGTGCGTGTAACCAGAAACGAATGGCGGTGGCTGTTCGCCAGTGGCTTTGTGCTTCTCTCCGCATCAATGGTTGTGGCACAGATGCCCGCCCAGAGCAGCGGCACCTCGTCTATTCCGAGCCCGTACCAGATTCCTACCCCGCAACAGGGCGGCAGCGGTTATCAGGGAAGCGTGGTGGAGGACAAGCCGGTGGATGGCGTTCTTCCGCTCTCCCTCGATGACGCGATCCAGCGCGGGCTGAAATTCAATCTCGGTTATATCCTCAGCAACCAGAATACTTTGGCGGCCAATGGCTCGCGACTCGGAGAGTTGCAGGCCCTCCTGCCGACCGTAAGCGCCTCGCTCAAAGAATCCGTCCAACAGGTCAATCTAGCGGCAGAAGGCCTGCGTATTCCCGGCTTTCCGACGATTATCGGACCCTTCGGATACACGGATCTTCGTGCTTCGCTGAGCTGGTCGCTGATCAATGTCGCGTCTCTGCGGAATTACCTGGCCTCGAAGCACAATTTCCAGAGCTCAAAGCTCTCTGTCGATGACGCCCGCGACATGGTAGTTCTCACGGTCGGCAACGCCTACCTGCTGGTGGTTGCGGATAAATCCCGTATTGACAGCGCCCAGGCGCAGGTCGATACCTCGAAGGTTTCGCTGGATCAAGCTGTACAGAACCATCAGGCGGGCACGGCTCCGCTGCTCGACGAGCTGCGCGCCCGTGTCGATTATCAGACGCAGCAGCAGACGCTCATCAACGCGCAGAATACTTACGAAAAAGACAAGATTGCTCTCGCTCGCGCGATTGGCCTGCCGCTTGAACAGAAGTACAGTCTTACCGACCAGGCGCCATACGCCGCGCTGGACAATGTCGATCCTGATACAGCTGTCCAACAGGCGCTTGCAAGCCGCAACGACCTGAAGGCAATGGAAGAGCAGCTGAAATCTGCGCAGCAGGCGCGTTCAGCAGCAACTGCTGAGCGGTATCCGACAATCAACTTCACTGGTGATTACGGCGATATCGGCGTCAATTTTGGCAATTCCCACGGAACCGGCGATGCGACCGGGTCGATCGACATTCCGGTGCTCGAAGAAGGAAAGCTGCGCGGCGATGCCCGCCAGGCGCAGGCACAGCTTGAAACGAAACGCGCCCAGTTCAGCGACATTCACGGGCAGATCAGCGCCGATGTGCGTGACAGCATCCTCGACATTCGGGCCGCGGAAAAACAGGTGGAAGTCTCGCGCAGCAACGTGGAGCTGGCGAAAGAAGCATTGAGCGAAGCGCAACAGCGCTACGCCGCCGGAGTCTCGGATAATCTCGCCGTATCGCAGGCGCAGCAATCCGTCGCGCAGGCAAATGATCAGTATGTTGACAGCCTGTATGCGCACAATATCGCCAAGCTCTCGCTGGCGCGCGCACTGGGTGTGGCTGAAAAGAACTACAAGAGTTACGTTGGAGGAAAGTAAAGTGGCCGAGCAGACTGCAGAACAGACCACAGAAAAAAATCGCATAGACCAGCCGAACGATGAGGTCGCGCAGAAACCGCGCCGCCGGTTCATCATCATCGGCGTCGTTGCTGTCCTGGTAGTTGTGGGCCTTCTCTGGTGGTGGCACTCCACCTATTACGAGGACACGGATGACGCGCAGGTCAACGGACACCTGATCCAGATAAGCGCGCGCGTGGCCGGGCACATTCTCAAGGTCAATGTCGATGAGAACCAATACGTCGATGCAGGCACTGTCATTGCTGAGCTTGATCCAAGCGATTTCCAGACCGCCGTGCAGCAGGACGAAGCCAATCTTGAGAGCGCCGAAGCCAGTTACGAAGCCGCGAAGGTGACTGTTCCGGTCACGCATATCAATACCGGCAGCACTTTGACATCCGCAGGCGCCGATGTCTCCAGCGCTTCATCGCAGGTGGTTCAGTCCGAACATCAGTTACAGGCTGCACAGGCTGCTGTGCAACAGGCGGAAGCCAACAACACCAAGGCACAGCTGGATCTGCAACGCTACAAGCCGCTGGTCGAGAAAGATGTCATCTCGAAACAGCAGTTCGATGCAGCCGTAGCCTCGGCGGACGGAGACAGGGCTGCGCTGGAGCAGGCAAAAGCCCAGCTTGAGGCGGCAAATTCAGCCGTTCGCGTCGCGAAAGACAAAGTAGCTTCGGCGCAGGCGTCCTACAAGAATGCCGAAACCGGACCGCAGCAGGTAGCCATCCAGAAAGCCAAGGCCGATCAGGCTGCCGCTATGGTCGAGCAGTCCAAGGCTGCGCTAGCCCAGGCAAAGCTGAACCTCAGCTATACCCAGATTGTTGCTCCGACCGCTGGCATTGTGACCAAAAAGAGCGTGGAAGTCGGCCAGAACGTCAGCGTAGGGCAGAATATGGCGACGCTGGTTTCGCTGGACGACATCTGGATCACCGCCAACTTCAAGGAAACGCAGCTCGAACACATGCGGCAAGGTCAGCATGTCACCATCAGCGTAGACGCCTACGGCGGCCGCAAATATGACGGCAAGATCACCCAGATCGGCGGCGCAACCGGTTCGGTTCTGAGTCTCTTCCCGCCGGAAAACGCCACTGGAAACTACGTTAAGGTGGTTCAGCGCATTCCGGTGCGTATCGATCTGACGGACCGCAACGAGAATTCCGATCATCTCCTGCGGCCAGGTATGTCGGTCGAGCCGAAGGTGAAAGTAAAGTAAATTTATAGCTCTAACCGCCGTCATTCTGGCGACGGAGGTGAAGAATCTCAGCCATATTAGCTTGAGATTCTTTCCCTTCAGTCGTCAGAATGACGGCTTTTTTCATCTGGAATATGCTTCGCTGGTTTGCTTGAGTTTGTGAAGCTTTAGCAAAATTTTCCCAATCAGCCGCCGCTACCCAATTCGCCGGTACCACAGGGTTCCGATTGCATCTAAACTAAGGAAACTGGAGGACTGGAACATGAGCAAGACCGCGCTGAAAGAGGTCACGTCTACAAACAAAGCGGATCACATTACCCCACATTGGCATCAGAATGCCAAAGAAATCCAGAAATTCGGCACAGTCATCGCCGATATGCCGATTGGCATCAGCGAGGACTCGCGCCGCGAAATTACCGGCCGCCTCAATATTCTTCTAGCCGATACGGCCAGCCTTCGCGATCTTTACAAAAAGTCGCACTGGCATGTTGGCGGACCCACTTTTTATCAACTTCATTTGCTCTTCGATAAGCACTTCGAGCAGCAGGTTGAACTGGTCGATGGCCTGGCTGAGCGTATTCAGATGCTTGGCGGCGTGAGCATCGCCATGGCACATGACATTGCTGAAATGACTCGTCTCGAGCGTCCCCCCAAGGGGCGTGAGGAGGTGCCGGTCATCATCTCTCGCCTGCTCGAGGCGCACCGAATCATTCTTGAAGACGCGCGTAAGCTGGCAAAGAAGGCCAGCGACCTGGGCGACGATGGCACCAATGATCTGTTGATCAGCGATATCGTTCGCACCAACGAGATGCAGGTCTGGTTCGTCAGCGAGCATCTGGTTGATATGCCGCTTGTCTTCGCGAAGTAGAATCCATCACATTTACAAAACAGGCCGAATCCGCAGTGCGGGTTCGGCCTTTGTTTTTGATGCTTCGTCTGGCTTCGTCATGGTTCGTGGGATTAGACTGGTTCGCATCTGGGAGGCGGTCATGCGTTATCGCCGAGTCCTCATATTTGCGATCGCGTCTTTGCTGTGTCTGACAGCAGCTGCCAAGGACAAGAAAAAGACCTTGCTGCCGATCGATGTGCTTCAGGCGCGAACAGTGTGGGTCATTATCGATCCTGAAGCTGGAGTCGACGTTGAAGACCCAAACGCCAACCGCATCGCCCGTGAAAATGTAGAGAACGCTATCGCAAAGTGGGGACGGCTCTCACCGGTAACAGATGCTTCGATGGCCGACCTCATCATCACCGTGCGAAAGGGAAACGGCAAGCTAGCACAGCCAACGATTGGCGGCACGCCCATCAACAATCCCCCGCCTGTCATCATGCAGCCGAGCGATTCAGGAATCAATGCGGCAGGTCACACTGGAGGTCCGCAGCCGCAATCTTCTGCACCGCATCCGCAGATGGAAGTCGGTTCCACGGAGGACTTGTTCGTCGTGTACCGCGGCGATCCCAATCACAACCGGACATCGAATCCGCTCGATTATCCGCCTGTGTGGCGCTACTCCGCGAAAGACGCGCTTGAATCTCCCGGTGTCCCTGCCGTGGATGTATTTCGAAAGCTCGTTGCTGAGTCAGAAAAACAAGCGAATACGCCATAGTTACTCCACTCGCAGCATCGCTACCGGATCAATATGCAGCGCCTTCAGCACATTCGGCACAGCTGCAATGACTACAGCCAACAGAATCGTCAGTGAGGGGATCGCCAGCATGCTGATATCCGTGGCTTTTACCTGGTATAGCAGCGATTCAATATATCGCCCGGATGCCATGCCTGCTGCCAGTCCCGCGACCGCGCCGAGCGATACCGCAACGAAAATTCCCGCTGTTACCTGCCGCGCGATATTGCCGGCCTGCGCACCAAGTGCCAGCCGGATGCCAAGCTCGCGTTGCTGCTGCTGCAATGAGTAATTGAGCACCCCGTATAAGCCAATTCCAGCAAGCAGCAATGCGACTGCGCCAAAGAAAAAGGCCAGTGTGGCGAGCAGCCGCTCGCGTATCGTCTGCGCCTGATTCAGTCCAAGTTGTGTTCTGACATTTGAGACATGAAACTCGGAGCGCGTCCGCGAAACTTCCTGCCGAAGCGTTGAAGCGAGAGCCAGCGGATTCGCCGCCGCTGTTCGCACGATGAATGTCTCGTCGCTCCCCGGCAACAATCCTCCCTTGGCATCCTTGTGGTGGAAGGGAACAAAGACAACCGGCAGCATCGGCGAGCGAATGCTGCTGTAGTAGGCGTCGCGCATCACGCCGATAATCTGCATGCGCTCGCGACTGCCGTCATCGGAAGCTTTTTCAACAGCCCGTCCAACCGGATCCTCGCCATTCAAAAATTTCCTGACGAATGTCTCGTTCACAATGACAGCGTTCGGATACAGATCGTCGTCGCTGAAATCTCTTCCGCCCACGAGTGGAATCCGCATCGTCTCCAGAAAACCAGGAGAAACATTTAAAAAATAAGCAAGATCCACACTCGGCGGACCGCCATTGATTGAGATCGAATCGTTCCAGCCAATGCCTTTCAACAAAGCCCATGAAGCCTGAGACACGCGCTCCACACCCGGCACACCGCGCAACTGGTCAGCAATCTGATCCCAATAAATCGGAGACTGCTCAGGCCGGCTTCTTGTCTCCAGCAGCAGGATGCGCTCTGCCGAAAACCCCGTCGGCTTGTTGGAAAGCCGTTGGAAGGTAGCGACAAACAATCCGGCGATAAACAGGACCAGAAAACAGAAGGCCACCTGCAGCGCAATCATCCCATGCATCAGCCTTCGCCGCGAGTGCGGATCGTCTCCGCCCTTCAATACGCTAACCGGCTTTACTGAGGAGGCGCGTAGCGCAGGCAGCAGCCCGAAGAGCAGGATGACACCCAGAGTCAACGCCATGCCGAATCTCAGTACCCGCCAGTCCGCCGGAAGAATCATGCGTGCCGGATTGTCCGGAGGATTGATCATGCTGACCACAAGCGGCGCAGACCACCATGCAAACAACGCTCCGCTGGCCGCGGCGAGGAAGGCGAGCATAGCGCTCTCCACCAGCACCATCTGCACCAGCCGCCATCGTCCCGCACCAATCGAAACCCGCAGCGCCATTTCTCGCGCTCGCGCCGCCGCCTGCACCGTCATCAGGTTGGCTACATTCGCGCAGGCAATCAGCAGCACCATCAACACCAGTACGCCCAGCGCACTCAGCGCACGGCTGTATTCCTGCTGCATTCCTGATGCCCCGGTCGGCGCGGGTTCCATTAATACCTGGTTGGCGAGCACACCCTTCAGCGTCTGCTGCGACAAACCTGTCTCGCCGCTTAATCTCTTCTCTTCAAACGCATGGCTCACCGACGCCAGCTTCGCGCGGAGAGGCTCAACCGCAACGCCCGGCTTCAGCACCGCCAGTGTACGAATCCATGTCGAGTCCTGCCGCGTCACACTGTGGTGCATCATCGTCGGAATGAAGATATCGACAACCGTACCCGGTTCAGTTCCGCTGAATTTCTTTTCGCTTACCCCAACGATCTCGTAAATGCCATCTCCGAAATGGAACGTACGCCCAACGATGTGAGGATCGCGCCCGAAGCGACGGTTCCAGTAGTCGTACGAAATCACCGCATACGGAGAGGCTCCCGGCTGCCGATCGTCATTCTCCGTAAATAATCGGCCCGCCGCAGGCTGAATTCCAAACGTCGGAAACATCCATCCTGACACGAACTGGAGATTGGCCTTTTCCATTTCCTGATCGGTTTTGTATGTCACATCTGAGCGATCGGCATACGAGATCGCGATCAGTTCAGCCTGATCTCTCGCGGCAGCACGCATTTGCCCAAATGCCGGGTATGCCCAGGAATCCCATTCTCCAGGCTTGTTGTCGAAACCCATACCCTGTCGCGATAAAACATAAAGCTGCTCGGGATGAGCCACGGGCAAAGGCCGCAACAGCAAAGCATCGATCAGCCGGAAAGCCGAGGTGCAGGCGCCAATCGCCAGCGCCAGCGACAGAATTGCTGCAGCGGAAGTGATCTTGTTCCGCTTCAATTGCCGCCAGCCGAAAATAGCGTCAGCGCGCAGCGAGTCCAGCCACGCGATTACTTTCACATCGTGGCTTTCTTCGCGTTGCCGCAGAGCGCGTCCCAGTGCTCGCTGCGCCTCTTCAGGATCGCGCCCCTGCTCTACCGCTTCGTCAATATGCGCTTCGAATTCTTCCTCGATTTCGCGGCTCAGACCATCTCCGCGAAAAACGTTCGCAATCCGCGACCAGAGCGACATCTCACACCGTCCTTAGAACGCGATTCACCGCTGAAGTCACCAGCTGCCAGCGCGACTCCTCGGCAGCGAGCTGCTTCCTGCCTGCCACTGTCAGCTCATAGATACGCGCCCGCCGTCCTGTATCTTTCGTGATCCACTCGGCGCGAATCCATCCCGCCTCTTCCATCCGGTGTAGCGCAGGATAGAGTGAACCCTCTTCCGCCCGCAGCACATCTTCGGACATCTCGCTGATTGCAGACATGATGGCGTATCCATGCTGGCGTGGGCGGCGTGAAAGAATCTTCAGCACCAGCAGATCGAGAGAACCTTGCAGGGAATCGAATCTTGGCATACTCAGCCATCTATATATAGATGGCTGAGTATGGATGTCAATAAAATTCGGTGACCGGCGTACCGGGGACCCCGGTAACATGGATTCTAGTCGGCTTGATTTGCGCCTTTCGTTGCTATTCGCGCATCAAAATGACATCTTTAGAGTCACAGTCGTCCGGGAATCCCATGCCAGTCGCTCTCAGCTTTTTCATGCAATACGGTTACATCATCCTGTTTACCTGGGTGCTGATTGAGCAGATTGGTGTGCCTATTCCTAGTGCCCCGCTGTTGATTACTGCCGGCACTCTGAGCGCGACGCACAAAATCAACCTTCCCTTCGCCCTGCTGGCAGTCGTTCTTGGCTGCCTGGTCAGTGACACGACCTGGTATTTCATGGGCAAGCGCTACGGCGGCGTGGTTGTGCGGCTGCTTTGTCGCCTTTCCATGGAAAGCAATACCTGCGTCAAGAAAACGGAAGGCTATTTCACCCGAAACGGCGAGCGTGCCTTGCTGGTGGCAAAGTTCATTCCCGGACTCAGTACCGTCGCGCCGCCTATCGCCGGACAGACCAACATGCCGCTGCACCTGTTCCTGGCCTATGACGCTGCGGGGTCGCTGCTCTGGGCGCTGGCGTTTACGCTGGGCGGACGATTTTTCGGCGACTTCCTCAAGCACTCGAACATCGTTTCCAGCGTGAGCCATTCCGCTGGCGTTCTGTTCATTCTGCTATTGATCGGCTTCCTGATTTACCGCTTTACGCGCCAGCGCGCCTTCATCAAAGAGATGCGCACGGCACGACTTGAGCCGGACGATCTGAAGAGCATGCTCGACAACGGCCAGCAAATCTACATCGTCGATCTGCGGCATCCCTTGGACTACTTGCCCGACCCGCGTACTTTACCGGGTGCCGTTCTGTTAACTCCGGACAAGCTGGTTGAGCACACGGACTCGATTCCCCGCGATCGCGACGTGGTCCTCTTCTGCACCTGCCCGAGCGAAGCAACGGCTGCGAAAATGGCCTTGACGCTGCGCAAAGCAGGTATATTCCGCGTGCGTCCGTTACGCGGCGGATTCGATGAGTGGAAGCGCCTGGGTTACCCGCTGGAAGCTATTCCCGAACTCGAGACCGCCACTGTCTCCCACGCAAACTGACAAGGCCCGAATACATGGCGGCAAAACGTGCAGCCTGGTGGCGTTGTCTATTGCTCTCCCCATCGGCGAAGAACTCCCGAATAGGTAAGGATCGTGAGTGAAACTACCACCCAGCCGAGGACTGCATAGAGTGACTTTGCAAATTGAAGCCACGGGACTGAAGAATGAAAAAGCGCCCAGAGATAGTGAGTGCATTTACTCGAAAACCGCTTCTGTGCGCCCCATTCCCGTCCAGGATTGATCTCGCCTGGGTGAAACGAGCGAATGTCGCAACGCTCCTCTTCTCGAAGGTCCAGCAGCGGGATGAAAACGTCGGCTGCATAAAGCAGCCCATTGATTGCATTGCCGCACTTCAGGTCGTCACCGTCAGTGGGTCCAGTTGAATGTGGAAAAACGGCAGTGAACTCCCCGTTCGCGTTCTTCGTCAGCATGGTTGCGGCAGTGGATGTATTCTGCACAAGATATCCATGCGCATTGAGTGCGGTCACAGCAGCCCATCCTACCAGGAGCCAGAATATGAAAGTGAATGTGGCTCTCCACGGGGAAAGACCATAATCAAATTTCAGCCAGAAAAGAAACCACATAAAACGAGAGATCAAAATGCGCGGGACATTATGGACACCCCTCCTCAATAAGTCCTGAGACCTCTCTTTGATTTCGTGATTAATTTTTTCTTTCTCAATCGCTTCTGCGCCTTCCCGGTCCCCAGCCGCATATAGAACATTTGTCAGGTGCGCATAAGGTTGGGGTATGAATGGACTCTTGGGCATATGCTCCAGCCATTTGCGTCGATCGGCTACCGCTGCCCGCGGTCGTTCCCCATACCAGAATTTCAGCCCAAAGAGCCGCTTGTCTGATAAGGCGAACCGCAAGCCTTGCCTTCCCTTTTTTCCGAAGAATATGAGCAGTTTTTCAGCGGGAACGAATATGGCTTTGCGCACTCGGTCTAATTTAGGGTGGTTTGATGCGCGAATCCGGACTAGTTCACGGACGCCGTCCTCCAGAATTCCCCAGAAGGTTTCGAGTATTCCAAGGATCCATTGGAGCAGCTTGCCCGCAAAGGTGAGCGTGATCTGGTCTGACTTGAGAGGAGCAACAATCCGCGTGTAAGTAAAGTTTTCCAGTTCCAGCTTGGCAACATCTTCCCATGCCCTGCCGTCGGCATCATCAAGCGTAATGCACGAGGCATTTTTAAGATCAATGGAGGCGTTCCGATAGGCAGAAGTACGAAGTTTCATCAACGCTGCCCAGTCAGGTATGAGGATCGAAAGTTCAGGGATCTCGAGCTTTACTCGCTTCAGATCACTCCGATAATCAGAATCGGGTATGTGGGTAAGAGGCCGCTTATATTCAGGGGCCGCCTTCAACGAAGCAACTTCCTCATCTTCAATAATACGGATCCAGCCGGTTTCGAAATCATGGTCCGGTTTGATAGAAAATGGTTTTGTAACAATTACAAATTTGACCCGGAAAAGCTTGGCCCCATAGCGAATGTGAGTGGTAGCAGTCACAGCATTTTTTTTAAAATTCTTCTTGTATAACTCGTGTTCAGCTGCCCCGATACCTGGCTCTATCAACCCCCACAACTGTTTCCATCTGTTATCAGGAAAATCCTTATGAATTTCAATCTCTCCGATGGCATGCAATTGCTTCTGGACTGCGGCAGGCGGGTCGGCGACAGTGATCTCTGATGAGTCCTCGACAACGACGAAAGGACCCTCCTCACCCCACACATAGGCGCCGAAGAATCGCACGTAGTCTCGAATGGATATATCCATTTTTAATCTGAGCGCGCCATCCCTGTTCAGGCGATTAATCTGCACAGATGTTCCATTCAGCAAGATCGGTTTTTCGCCAATTTTGAAAAGGATGGTAGGCCCTCCCCCACCTTCCTCATATAGTTCATAAAGGTAATAGCCGACATAGCAATGCATTCGGCGTCGGTAACATTTCATCAATTGTTTGCGGGACGACGGCCCTTCGGCAAGTACGAGCGAATGGCCAATTTGCACATCCTTTAAATTGAGTTTGAGAGCAATTCGCTGGTCTGATCCAAAACCGGACAGGCTATGTTCTTCATCGGGAGCATAGGGGACGCTGATTTTCGATAGATCCAGACTGCCTTTGAGGTCGGCTCCTCCCAGGTTAAGTTCGGGAGAAACTTGGATCGCCAAATTGACATCTCCGTGCACTTTGGCAAGGTTGGCAGTGAAAGTCGTGCATACTCCGGTCAGATCAATGAGGCCTCCCACTGAAAGGCCCGTAAGCACCATATGGCCATCACAGGTGAACGTGGTTTGTTGGTCGGCCCAATCAATGGGAGCTGCGATGAAATTCCCCTTTGTACTGCCGGAGCTGAAATCGAGCGCGTTCCTGTCGCCATCCGCCCAGCTAAATCTGGCCCCCGATAAATCGACGGTACCTTTACATTCAAATCCAAAGAAAGTCACCGCCCCATTGGAGGTGAAACGACTGAATCCCGCAAAGGTCGTAAAAAAGAGGTTTCCCCCGATATCGCAACTGGTCGCATCGATGGAAAAACGCGGCCAAAAGCCGGGCCCCCGGCGAAACTTGGAATCGATGTCATCGCTGACATCGAGATTGGCGAATATGATATCTCCACCGATCCTGGCTGTCCGAATACGAAGGCCGCCTCTCACAATAACGGAAGGGAACAGCTTCACCTCGTTTCTGATCGTCGCGCCATTCAGCTCTAAAGCGTAATGGGGCGGTTCAGAACTGAGCTTTCTGTTGTCGGCGGGGACTTTCAATTCAGTTTCGCTCAGCCTGAGGCTTCCGTTTAGCTGAAGACCAAAGGCGCAAATGCTGAGGAGCTTGTCTGGACGAAGAGATGTCAGCTTCGCCAGTCTAAGGTCTCCCTCAAGCCGGGTATTGCGGAGGCTGATAGAACTTTGATAGCCCAAGATATCCGGAAAAACGCCGAAGCTGCATCCTGAAAAGCTTAGCCGCCTGATCACTGCGTGGTCGGCGCAGAACCCTTCCGGGAACAGGCAATCTTCAAATTCAAGAGAGGGCAAAGCTCCACCGGAGCAGGTACAGTCGCTGAGATCGACGTGATGGTCGAAGCGCGCAGCTTTCACACTCCAGTGTCCGCACCTTCGCACTACACTCGTGCCTGTCTGTCCACTTACCGGAGAGCCGGAATACAGGTCCCTGAAAAGATCGGCACTCAGGACAGGCTCTTCGCCTTTGCCTTGCAGAAATGCCTTTCGGGCCTCGGTAAAGTCCACATGGCCATTGGACTGACTGGCTTTGATCAGTTTTTCGTTCAACGTCCCGAAGACTGAATCATCCATAGAAGTTTCCATTATCGTGGGAGCCCAGGTCGGTTCTTGGCGGGAACACTAAATTGAATGAGATTGGGGCACACTGTCAAGTGCAAATAAGATACCCAGACCGGCTTTCAGCATACTCGGACTTGTGCTACCTTGCTCAAAGCAAATTCAAGGGAGTTCTGAGCAAAAATGGCGTTTACCGAAACGTTCCGCTGTGACGTGTGCGGCAAGGCGAAAAGCGAAGGATCAGAAGACTGGTGGCTGGCCTGGACCGAACACATTTCGCCGCTGCCGGGCGCTGAGCCAACGCCACAGCTTCGCTTCATGCCCTGGGGCATGCTGCTTTCGCATGAAGCGGATGTGCGCCATCTGTGCGGATCGCGCTGCGCGCAGACCCTGATGGATCGCTGGATGCACTCCGGCGATTAAATTTATTTCGGATTCGTCCAGCCGCCGCAGTTGACGGTCAGTGCGTCGGATTCTTTCGGCCCCCATGTGCCTGGCTCGTAAGTAATCGGCGCCGGAGGGTCGGCCAGGACCGGGTCGAGAATGCGCCACGCCGCTTCCACGTAGTCCTGCCGCGCAAACCAGGTCTGATTCCCGCGCATGGCATCTTCAATCAGTTCTTCATATGGAAGCAGATCATTGGTGCCGCATTCCTGCTCGGCTTCCAGCTCCACCATGCAGCCGCGCAGACGGTCGCCCGCCTCTTTCACCGATCCGCCAATGGCGATCACCGGCGTCGGGCTCAAGCGGAAGCGGACATAGTTCTGCGGCGTCAGCTTTTCTGAGAAGACCGGTGGCGTCTGCCGCAGCTTCGCAACGACTTCCGTCGCCGTAACCGGTAGCGATTTACCCGTGCGGATAAAGAAGGGAACGTCCCGCCAGCGCCAGGAATTGATGTGCAACTTAAGTGCGGCAAATGTCTCCACTTGCGAACCGGGTTTTACTCCGGGCTCATCGAGATAGCCTTTGAACTGCCCACGCACCAGGTCGTGCGGCTCCAGTGTCTGCACGCTCTTCAGCACCTTCATGCGCTCGTCGCGCAGCGCCTCCATGTCCGTACAGGGCGGCGGCTCCATTGCGATATTGCTCACCACCTGTAGCAGATGGTTCTGTACCACGTCGCGGATTGCGCCCACACCGTCATAAAATGCGCCTCGGCCCAGGACGCCAAATTGTTCCGCCATCGTAATCTGCACGCTTTCGACATATTGGCGGTTCCAGATCGGCTCAAGAAAAGTATTTGCGAAGCGGAAGAAAATCACATTCTGCACAGAGTTTTTTCCGAGGTAATGATCAATGCGGAAAATGTGGTCTTCGTCGAAAACACGATGAATTTCTGCCGACAGGGCTGATGCCGAAGCGCGATCGTGGCCGAAGGGTTTTTCTACAATGACCCGCCCGCCATCCGCACAACCCGAGGCTTTGAGCTGGTCGTTGACCTTTCCAAAGAGGCTTGGCGGAATCGCCAGATAGTGCACCGGGTGCTTTGCGTTGCCCATCTTCTGCCGCACTTGTTGAAAGGTGGAAAGCTCGTTGTAATCGCCGTCGACGTACTCGAGCCGTTCGAGCAGTTTCGGCATCCCCACCGGATCAGCGCCGCCGTTCTTCTCTATGCTGTCTTTGGCGCGATTCTTGAACTGCTCGAGATCCCACCCGGCCTTGGCCACGCCGATCACCGGCATGTTCAGTTTGCCGCGTTTGGCCAGACGCTGCAGCGAAGGAAAGATCTGTTTATAGGCAAGATCGCCGGTAGCCCCAAAAAATACCAGTGCGTCAGATTGTGTCTGATCCATGTCGCCCCTGTCTGAAGTCCTCTCCCTTTTGATGATGCAACCGATCCATGGGAGCGCAACCCGTCAGTTTATCGGATTCAAGACAGGAGAGTGAAAGGACGACCGGACCTCCGTTCGGGAACGATTAATTGATTCGGAAATTGACTTCCACGTGTACCTCAACGGGCACCGGCTTGCCCTGGTATTTCGCAGGCCGGAATCTGTATCGCTGAACGGCGTCGATTGCCCTCAGAAATGGACTTTACGATGTGAACATCGTAAGGTTTGCCGTCAGTGCCAACGATCATTGATACGACGGATTTGCCGGACAGTCTCTGCTTTCTCGCCAGCTTCGTATATTCCGGATCGGGTGCGTAGCGCACCTGCGGTGCCGAAACCCCACCGGTTATGCGACAGTTACGAGTAGCGCCCGGGGCGCATAGTGGTAATTGTCCTGCCCCCGTTTTTGCAGGGTCTTGTTGCTGTTCATCTGATTGTTGCACAAGGGATATCGAAGGGTTATTGGATTCAATCGATCTTGCCTGTGGAACGAGCCCACACAGAGCTGTCAGCAAAACGCTCACTTTAATCAGGACAGACATGGTCGAAATTATGCCGTAGTCTATCACGGGCGCTTTTGAGTCTAGCATCGAAGATGCACGCGAATCTGCAGCTCAAAATGAGCTCCGACTGTCGACTTGTCTTTGGCTGCTAGTGTGAGGCGCTGGCTGTTTAGCCGTTGATTCTCAGCAACGGGAACGCATTCCGGTTATGGATTCCCCCAAGATACCTATTGGCTGAATAGAAACAGATCATCACCAGCGTCTACTATGAAAAGAGGCGCGCATTTGCGCCGGGGGAGGGGAAAGCGACGTGGCCTACGACGACCTGCGAGATTGGATCAAGACGCTCGACAAAGCTGGAGAGCTGAAACGCATCCGCGAAGAGGTCGATCCCATTCTTGAAATCGCTGAGGTCACCGACCGCGCCTCGAAGTCGGCGAAGGGCGGCCCGGCGCTGATCTTTGAAAACGTCAAAGGTTACGCGGGCATTCCGGTGCTGATGAACCAGTTTGGCAGCGAGCGCCGCATGAAGCTGGCGCTGGAGGTCGATTCACTGGACGAGGTGGCGGGACGCATCCGCGCGCTGCTCGATGTGAAATCGCCGGAAGGCTTTCTGGAAAAGCTGAAGATGCTGCCAATGCTGGCGGATATCGGCAAGTTTTTTCCTAAGACGATTGCTGCAAAGGACGCTGCGTGCAAGGAAGTCATCCTCAAAGAAAACTTCAGCGTTCTCGATTTTCCCGTGCTGCAATGCTGGCCGCTCGATGGAGGCCGCTTTATCACGCTGCCTTGTGTTGTGACCCGCGACCCGAAGACGGGCAAGCGCAACGTTGGTATGTATCGGATGCAGGTGTATGACGGCCAGACGACTGGAATGCACTGGCAGCGGCAGAAGAATGCTGCCGAGCATCTGCGCGAGCGCCTGCGTGCAGCGGCGGGAACTACGGCTTCGGCACATGTTAATGCGATGGCTGAAACCGCTGGAGGAACGCAGAACATCACGCTGACCAATTTGAAAGATGACCGCCTCGAAGTTGCTGTGGTCATCGGGACTGATCCGGCAACGACGTTTGCGGCTATCGTTCCGGCTCCGCCTGAAGTCGAAGAGTTTATGATTGCCGGATTTCTGCGCCAGAAGCCGGTTGAGCTAGTGAAATGCGAAACGGTGGATCTGGAAGTTCCGGCACATGCGGAGATTGTTCTCGAAGGCTATGTGAAGCTCGACGAACTGCGCAGCGAGGGTCCCTTTGGCGACCACACGGGTTTCTACACGATGGAAGAGGATTACCCAGTCTTCCATATCACCTGCATTAGTCATCGCAAGAATCCGGTGTATGCGGCGACGATTGTAGGCAAGCCGCCGATGGAAGATGCGTGGATGGGGAAGGCGGTGGAGCGCATCTTTCTGCCGCTCATGCGTTTAACTCTGCCAGAGATTGTGGACGTGAATCTGCCGGCCGAAGCTGTCTTTCATAATCTGATGATTGTGAGCATACGCAAGAGCTACGCGGGACAGGCGCGTAAGGTGATGAACGGCATCTGGTCGATGGGGCAGGCGATGTTTACCAAGTGCGTGATTGTCGTTGACGAAGACTGTGATGTGCAGGACCTGAGAGAAGTGACGTTGCGCGTGGCCAATAATATCGATCCCGAGCGTGATATTCAGTTCACACTGGGGCCGGTCGATTCGCTCGACCACGCTTCGCGTCTGGCTAATTACGGCAGCAAGATGGGGATTGACGCTACACGCAAGTGGGCCGCCGAGGGCTTTACCCGCCCGTGGCCACCGATGATCGAGATGGACTCCGCTACGAAGACCAGAGTTGACGCAATCTGGAAGAGACTAGCAATCGAATAAACAGGTTTCATCGAAACTTAGTTTGCTGTATTTGAGTCATTTCATCCGAGAATCTAACTTTCTGCATTATTTTGTGGAGACTGATTTTGAGATTTCCCCCAATCAGGAATTCATGCAAGCTGCTTTCCTTATCCTTGTGCCTGAGTTCTTTCGTCTGCTCCTATGCTCAAGAGCGTGTTTTAGCGCCGAAAGCGGCGTTTGGTTATACGTGGAGACTGGACGATCTTTCAGCGAAGCCTAAGACCGATGAGTTTGCGCTCGATCCATCTTCTGACCCGATGCCGGGCTATCACTGGAAGGGTCTGCTGGTGCAATCCTTCGAATTCAATGTGATGGAGAATGCGTTTCGTCTCGGCCAGGATGACACCCTGCGAGCGTTGACGGCGAACAAGCCTTTCTGGCATGACTGGCTTGCGTCGATGAAGCAGTTCAATATGCGGCGCTGGAACGATGGCGACGACTTTCTGGTGAATTATGTAGGCCACCCGCTGCAGGGCGCTGTAGGCGCATTCATCGAGATCCAAAACTCTCCTACCCAGTCGCGCATTCGCTGGAATGAACCGGGCTACTGGGATTCACGCTGGCGGGCGCTGCTCTGGACGACTCTCTACAGCACACATTCGGAGATATCGCCGTTTGGCGAAGCTGGACTAGGCAACGAGGGCGGCTACACGTACGACGTCAAGTGCATTCTGCATTGCAATACGACGACGGCACCGCAAAGTGGCAAGTACACGAACAATACCGGATGGGTCGATTTCATCGTGACGCCCAGCGTGGGCATGCTGTGGGTCTTCGGGGAAGATCTTATCGACAAGGACATCAGCGATCGCATTGCCGAACACGCCGGGCCCGATGCCTGGTATCCGAAGATCATTCGCGGTTCGCTCAACCCCTCGCGTACCTTCGCGAACATGCTGCGTGGCCGCAAACCCTGGTATCGCGATTATGATTATCCCATTTATGGCGACGGGCCCGGCATTCACTTCACTAAATTGAACAACGCAACGGGTGAGTACGATACCGATGGCAATCGACCATGGCCGCACGTACAAATTGCGCCGTTCTTCCGTGGATATTCGACTACGGTAACGACCGCCGATTGTACCTATTGCAAACGCATGGTCAACGGAGGCGGAGCCCAGGTCTCGGCGCATCTGTGGCGTTGGCTTTATGCGGATACAGAGGTGAGCCGCTATCCGGGTGCGAGTCCGCACCCCTCGGACCGCGCCGGGGGCGATCTTGTTACCGGCTATTTCGGATTTCGCGGAGGCGTAAATACGCCGAATTATGCGCTGAATCTTTCGATTCGTCCGGGATTTTTGCAGTTTAACGATGCTTATATGACAAGCCCTGATGAGAACAATCCAAATCCTGAAACGGGCACGATTACGCACTTTGCCTGGAACTTTATACTTGCGGGCGATTACAAATTAAGCCGCAATGTGGCCATTCGCGCCGGGGTGGAAGAGACGATCGTACGTTATCGGCATGCATGCTATGACGCATCGGGGATTGGAACACCCTATCCACTCAAGTGGCTGATTCAGGGAACGGAATGCTCGGAGGTTCCGGGGATTGGCAAACCGCCGTATCTGACGTGGCTTTCGCACGAAAATTTCGTGAATCGCGGAAGCTGGGGGTATCAGATTGGTCCAGTGTTCAGCTTCTGAATATTTACTCTGCTATTTTCAATTCGATGGCAACCAGATTATGCACTGATCTGGCGGGCCGCTTGTCTTCCGTGACGACCAGTTTGAAGGGTCCTGATTTCGCGTCAAGCGGATTGCCATTCAAGGTGTCGGCTACGAGTATGTCACCGGGGTGGAAATCCGGCTCTGCTTCGGCCAGCGCCAGCACGGCTTTGTAGTTGTCGGAGCCGGTGGCGATGATGTATTCGGAAAGTGCTTTTCCGTGTACGTCGTGTCCGGAGGGCGCGCCGACTTGCTTTAACAATTCGATCAGAGGCACGCCGGAATAGATTTCGTCGGCGTTGGTATGCGGATTGTGGACTGTGACTGTTTTGTGGGGGAGTGGTTTCAGCGCGTCGATTGAGATGGTTGTCTGCTGGCTGCCGTTTTGTATTTTCAGCGATGTTTGCGCCTGTGATGCGAGACCGGCAAAAAGACAGATGAAGAATAAGGACCGGGCGGTAATCTGCAAATGCATCCTCCTCACAACTCCGCTCTTCATCATACAAAGACCGTTAGACTGTCGCACGACGCAAAGTCCTCGTATACTAATTGCATGTCCATCGTGCGCAACATCGCGGCCATCAGCAAGGGAATGAGCATTACGTTCAAGGAGATGTTTCAGCCGACCGAGGTTGAGAACTATCCGGACGGTCCTGGTCCGACGCGCGGCGCGGTGCTGCAGGAGCGCTTTCGTGGCGCTCATGTATTGCAGCGCGATGAGAATGGCCTGGAAAAATGCGTGGCCTGTTTTCTGTGTGCGGCGGCTTGTCCTTCGAATTGCATTTATATCGAGGCGGCTGAAAACACGGCGGAAAATCGCATCTCCAGTTCTGAGCGCTATGCCAAGGTCTATAACATCGATTACAACCGCTGCATTTTCTGCGGCTATTGTGTCGAGGCCTGCCCAACGGATGCCATCACACACGGGCATGGATTTGAGCTGGCTAGCCTGAACGCGACCAATCTTGTCATGCGCAAGGAAGACATGCTGGTACCATCCGTTGGGATGCCTGGTGAATTGGCTGCCCACTCCGATTCGATCAAATAAGCAGTGGTTCAATCGACAAACGATGCTGATTTGAAAGACCTTGTTCAGCCGCACATATGCTGAGTGGACTCATTTTGCAGCAAAAATATCTCGGCCGGTCAGACTGTGACTCTGGTATGCTACGCGACGTGACCTCCACAAAACCTGTTGTTCTGCATATTTGCGCTCGGGAGTTGATTCGCGAGCTGCGGGACAGCATTCTTCGTATGCAAGGTTACGAAGTCATTTCCACTCTTTCCATCATTGAAGGCGAAGATATGTGCGCCGGTAAGACGTTTGATCTGATTCTGGTTGACGTTGAGGGAGACGGTCGCGTGCCGCAAGCTGAAAAACTTTGCGCAGAGGTGAAACACAAGCATCCTGAGCAGAAGATTGCATTCGTTTGCAATTATCGAGTTTCGAAAGAAAGCAGCTGCCCGGATGAGATTATTCACAGCGACTTCAACCCAGAAGCGATGGTCCAGGGAGTCAAGGAACTTCTGAGTTAAAAGAGAGCAGATTGTGCTGTCTTAGAGTGGTGGCATTCTCGCCACAGAGCAGGTAAAAGCGCGGCTTAAGAAGCCGCGCTTTTTTGTTGAAGTATTCGTTTAGCGGGGTGTGACGTCGAGCGTCAGCACCTCAAACGGCGCTAGCGAAAACTCGTGCGGACTCTTTGCGCGCAGTTCGATCGCCGGTTTCGAAGCGTCGTCTTTCCAGGGGCTTTTCGCGTCGTAAGACTGCGGGGCTCCCGGGGGCAGCTCGAAGGCGCTCTCTAGGTCAAGCCGGATGCTTTGGGGCTTGTCGCTCGGATTACGCAGTACGAGAATGCCTTTCTTGGGTGACCATGAGGCCCAGCCATAGACTTCGAGCCATGCGGGATCGCCGCCAACCCAATGCGTGTCTTTAAACACATCCATGTTGGAGCGAGACCATTTTGCGGCTTCGGCGAGGTCGTCCCAGTTCTGTCCATTCAACAATGAAGGAGTGATGTACATCTCCTGCAGCTGCGTTCCGTTGCCGAAGTAATCGCGCACTTCGTTGCGGAAGTCGTTGCCGGGATCCTTCGACAGTTGCTTGTGACGCTGGGCGTAGATGATGCCGTGCAGCATGAGCGAGTTGAGCGGATAGAGCGGGCCACCCTTCACGATCTCGTCATATGTGTCGGCGTCGCGGTAGGTGATCCAGCGCTCGCGATAGGAGCCAACGCCGGCGAAACTGTCATCTTCACCGCCGCGCCAGATGGAGTCGGCGTAGAGAAGCCAGAAGGGCGAAGGATAGGTACCGGTGGTGAGATTGATATAGATGTCCGGCTTGGCTTCGCGCAGCTCGCCGATGAGGTGAATGGCTGCGGAGAAGTCGCTGTCGAAGGCGCTGCCGCGGAAGACGGAGTTTGCGTTGCCGGTTCCATCGAACTTGAATTGATTGACGCCGTATTTGCGGATCATCTCAAGAGCGGTGTCGCGGAAGCGCGCGTAATACTTGGGTCCGGAGAGTGCGAAGCCGCCGTCGACGATCTCATAGCCTGCTTCCTTCCCAAGCTGCACGCGCTCTTTTTTGGGGCCGTCATAGCCGCCCCACGGAGACATCCATATACCGGGCGCTGCGCCGTATTTGTTTGCGGCTTCGCGTACGGGAATAAAGCCATCGGGAAAGCCCTTGTTAAAGCTCCAAAGCGAGGCATGATTATCCCAGCCGTCGTCGAAAAGGAAAGAGTCGAGGGTGACGCCGCGATTCTCGTGCAGCTCCTGTCCGAAGGTGTTGATGCGATCGAGCACGCCTGTCTGGTCATAGGCGTTGAAGTAGCCGAGATCGTACCAGGAGTTGTAGTGCAGGAAGGTGCGATACGGATGGGCGCGCTCGCGTTCGATGTAAGTGAGAAAGTCGCGGCGCAACTGGCCGGTGTGCGTGGTGCCGATGACAGAAGAATAAGTGACGGACTGGCCAGCTTTGAGCGGGAGATCGCGGTCCATGTAAGCTGTGGCGCGATTTTCAACCACTTTGCTGTCGGAAAGCGGGTGTTCGAAGCCGAGATAGACGTCTCCGGCGACGATTGGGGAGCCTTTGACGGAGCCGACAATATGCGCGCCGGGCAGATCGACGTCGATGAGCTGTACGCGATTGATAGGCAGATCGTTTGCGCCCGCGGTGACGGTGAGGTACTGGCGCACATAGCTCGATCCATCGCGCAGGACCACTGTCCAGGTGGCGTGCAGGTTGCCATCGACGCTGGTGAGGGCGAGCGTGCATTGTTCGCCGGGCAGCCGGTCGGAATAGCGGGAGGCGTTTGGATCCGGCGTGAGCTCCGTCATCTTCGGCTCGCCGTCTACGCGCAGATTGGCTGCGTTGTAGATGGTGCCGTCTTTCAGCAGGACGGCGAAGGGATCGGTAAACTGGACGGTGGTATTGTGCAGCTTTTCTGAGACGGTGAGGTCGACAAGCTTGCCATCTTCAATTTTCCAGGCTGCGTCGATCGCGTGATCCGAGAGCTTATAGCTGCTGCCGTGAACGGAGGCGACGGCTTTGCCTGCGTCCTGTGCTAAGGCAGTGGCAAAGCTCAGTGAAGCAAAGACAAACAGGGCAGCAGAGGCGCGCAAAGGGGTTATGCGCGCCTTTTTCACTTCTGTCATTATTCCGTCCTTCCGGCAGGAGAATAGATTTTTACGTGGGAGACGACGCGGCTGATGGCTCCGTCGCTGGGCGTATCCGGCGTGATGCCATTCTCGATGGCAAAAAAGAGCGCTAAAAGCTGGCCGACGATGATATCAACCACGGGCAGATACGCGTCGGGAAAACGTCTTGGCGTGTCCAGCGTGAGCAGATATTTTGTCAGCTTTTGAATCCGGTCAGTGACGCGGGGAGCCACGACGAGGATTTCGCCGGCGAGCTTCTTTTCTCGAATTTCTTCGAGGAGGTCCAATTCGTAGGGCAGGCGGTCTTCATCATTGGAAAGGAACGCTACGACCAGGGTTTCCCTATTCAGGAAGGACATGGGACCGTGTCGCAGACCTAAAAAGGATTCTGCGAGCGTGGGGATCCTGCCACCGTTGAGCTCCAGCACTTTCAGGGAGGATTCCTGCGCCGTCGTCTGCAAGGCACCCGTACCTAAAAGACAGACCCGCTGGAACGCCTTTTGGGCTAGCTCGGCCGCGAGATTTGCTGCTGCTGGCAGCAGGGCGTCGCCGATTGCGGCCATTTTCCGGACAGCAGCTTCGTACTCGGTCGTGTCATGAATGGACGCCAGATATTGGCCGGTGAGCACCATATTTGAGAACGAACTGGTCATGGCGAGACCGCGATCGTTGACCACATCGTCGAGCGTGATGGTGAAAATACCGGGGAACTTCGCCATCGATCCGGATTCGTTGCAGGTGATGAGGAGATGACGGATTTGTTTCGGATAGCGATCGAGGGCGAGCTGGAGGAGCGCGATGCCCTCAGAGCTCTCTCCGGAGCGCGAAAAGGAGATCAAAAGGTACTGCTTTTCGTGCAGGATATGATCGTCGAGGTTGGTCAGCAACTCGGTGCTGGGGATGGCGGCGACGTTCGTCCGCCATTTAAGAGACAGCAGGCGCGTCAGTGTCCGGCCGATGTAGTCCGAGGTGCCGGCTCCGGCAAGTATAACATTCGGTTGGCTTTGAGACCCGGGAGCGACACCACAATCCTGGAGAAATTCACGGATACGGTCAGCCGCGGCGTCGAGACGGCGGAGAGTACCGCGCCAAGTTTCCGGTTGCTGTTGGATTTCACGCGGCGTGTCGGTCAGACCGCGAGCGGTTTTCTCGGAATCAGGCAGAATAAGCAGCGCAGTGAGTGCGTCCTGCAAGGGAGTAGCTCCTTCCATAATTGGCACTTGATTGTATTACACCGATTCATAAGCGTAATCAAGTGAAATAAATCGACGGAATGAAAATATGCTTAATAATTTTAGGCTTGCTTCGGGTGGTCTACGGCCTTGAGAGGCAGAAAACCCTTATAAATTGCACAAAATAAGGGAATTTTAATCAAATTGATACGAGAATCTGTCTGGCCTTGACGAAAGTACTTGATTATTTCAACTATTTTTTTATTTTCCTTTATTGATAAATAAGTATTGTTCGATGTATTTCGTAATACCAGATAAAACCCGGATGACAGGCTAATGGTTCATCTTGACGGCCTGTTGTGGACCCAGCGGCGACACTTTTATTGGCTCGATCAATGTTCGCCAGTATTTTTCCAATGAGATTTATCTTTGATGGCGTTTCGATGGGCACGTTCGATTCGGCGGAAGTTGCACCGAGCTCCGATGCTATCAGCGATTTCAACGTGTAGGGAGACGCGATGGCGCGCGATATCACGGCGGCGGCACGGTGGTTTCGAGCCCCAGGGTGAAATCGGACACAAACCAGCTGCACGGTACGTTATATGAGAATTTCCAGAGCGAAGATCTGAACGCGAATACCTATGACAGCAAACAGCTTGGCCATGCTCGTCCAAACAGCGGCTGAACAGCTACCGCGGAACGATTGGCGTCCCGACTTTCATTCCGAAGATTTATAACGGGCCGAACAGTCCTTGTAGTCGACGGTCGCGTTACGATTCCATGCAGGCCAAAATTATCCCGCAGGGTAGCCAAAGGCTTCAATGTGCTGGCGGCATATACAGGGTGGAAGACAATGACGAACGCGAATTCAACGAACTTTCTGATAAAGCGCCGAAAGTACGAAGATGAGGGTTTCTACCTTCACTGCGCATCGCATACAATCAGACACTTGATGGATTTCCTGAAAACGTAAGGAAAAAACTGTGCCGCGCAAATCAAAACATATAGAGCAGGATTCGATGCTGATAGAGGAACGGCGTCAGCATATTCTCGGGCTGGTACAGAGCCATGGCCGCGTGCTGGTGAATGAGCTGTCAGAAAACCTGGGCATCTCGCAGATCACAATACGCAAAGACCTCGACTACCTGCAATCCAAGGGACTGGTGCAGCGTACGCATGGCGGAGCGCTGCCGTTGTCTGCCGGTGCGATGTTTGATCCGTCGCTACAGGAGAAGATGCGTCAGCACTCACAGGAGAAGCAGCGCATTGCTACCGCGGCTGCGAAACTAGTGCAGGAAGGCCAATGCGTGATGCTTGATTCGGGCACGACGACGACGGTCGTTGCCCAGGCGCTGCGCCGCTTTGGGCATCTCACAGTGATTACGAATGCCATCAACATTGCGGCTGATCTTGCGGGTACGGACTTCGATGTGATTCTGACCGGAGGCACGCTGCGAAAGAATTCATTCTCGCTGGTGGGTCCGCTGGCTGAGGATGTGCTCGAAGAGATGCACGCCGACATTCTGTTTCTCGGTGTGGATGGGTTTGATCTAGAGATTGGATTGACGACGCCGAACGTTCTGGAGTCGCGCGTGAATCGCGCCATGGTGAAAGCGGCGAAACGGGTGGTTGTCGTTTGCGACTCGACGAAGTTTCATCGGCGGAGTCTTTCGCGGATTGTGCCGCCGGCTAGCGTGCACTGCATCGTTACAGATAAAGGGCTGGCCGAGACGGATGCGGAAGTGCTGCGCGGGCACGATATTGAAGTCATCCTGGTCTGAAGTTATCCAGGAGGTTGTTGAGCGCTCAAAGTATTTTGTTTCGCTTTCAATCTTTTATTGACTTTTTCTTTCTTTTTATGAGGAAATGCCTGTACATCTTTTCTTCCCAGTGACCACTGAATGTTTGATATCACCATTGCAGGCGAAATAAATCTGGACCTGATCCTCTATGGTCTGCCGCAGGAAATGCCGGTGGAACGAGAGCTGCTGGCCTCAGGGTTTGAGGCGACGCTGGGCAGCTCGTCGGCGATTCTGGCACATAACCTTGCCGTGCTCGGTGCGAAAGTTGGATTCGTGACCCGCGCGGGCACCGATGATTTAGGCAAGGTGGCGCTGGAGCGATTGAAAGAGAGCGGCGCGGACGTGACGCATGCAACTTTCGATTCAGCGAAGCCGACGGGAGTGACTGTGCTGCTGCCCCATGGTAAAGAGCGGCACATTCTTACCTATCTAGGCACAATGAGCGAGATGACGGTTGCAGATCTCGATCTTGAATATCTGAAATCATCACGGCACTTTCATCTTTCGTCGCTGTTTCTGCAGCGTGGTTTGGCGACCGATCTGCCAAACCTGTTTCGCGAATTGAAACGGGCCGGTCTTACGATTTCGCTGGACACGAATGACGATCCTGACGACGAGTGGGGCGGGGTGCTCGACGAGCTGCTTGGCCTGATTGACGTGCTGCTGCCCAATGAGGCGGAACTTTGCCGCATCGCTCATAAAGAGACAATCGAGGATGCGCTGGAAGTGCTTTCGGCGCGGGTTCCTTGCGTGGCGGTGAAATGCGGGGCGCGCGGATCCTTTGTGCTTCAGGGCGGGAAGAAAATTGAGGCCGATCCGGTAAATGTAACTCCGGTGGATACAATTGGCGCGGGCGACAGCTACAACGCCGGATTTTTATCGGCATGGCTGCGCGGGCTGCCTCTGGAAGTTTGCGCGCACGCGGGAAATATCACGGGAGCGCTTTCTACGCTGCGCTCGGGCGGGACTGAGGCGTTTCGAGACCGCGAGCTTGTGAGCTCATTCTTGAAAGAGAATCAATTTCCTGCGGTTACAGTCGAAGCAGGCGCACAATGAATTTTGCTCCTATCGATTGGATCATCGTTGTTGTTTACCTCGCTGTCTCGATGTTGATTGGCCTGCTGGGACGCAGGTATGTGGGCAACACGGCGCATTTTCTTGTAGCGGGCCGGGAGCTAGGCACGTATATCGGCATTGCGACGCTGGCGGCGACGGAAATCGGCACCATCACCTTTATGTACAACAGCGAGCTTGGCTATCGCTATGGCTTCGCTGCTTTTGCCGCCGCGCTTATCTCCGGCATCGCGATGATATTTGTGGGACGGACGGGCTTTGTGATCAGCCGTTTGCGTGAGCTGCGGCTGATGACCGTTCCAGAATATTTTGAGGTGAAGTACAGCCGCGGATTGCGCATTGTTACCGGCATCCTGGTGGCGCTGGGCGGCATTTTGAACATGGGCGTTTTCCTCAAGGTGGAGGGCGAATTCCTTACCGTGATCAGCGGCATGAACCAGAAATATCTGGTGGCGACGATGATCGCGATTCTGCTGCTGGAGCTGGTGTATACCACGGTCGGCGGCATGATCTCGATTGTGATTACGGATTACCTGCAATACGTTCTGCTTTCAATTGCAACCATCATCATTACGATTTATGCCATTCACTTTGCGGGATGGCACACGATGGTATCGAAGGTCGAAACTGTGATGGGCAGCAGCGGGTTCAATCCGATCACGGCGCCAAAATTTGGCTGGAGCTTTCTCATCTGGCAGCTGCTGCTGTGGCTTGCGATACATACCTGCTGGCAGACAACGGCGATGCGTATGTTTTCGACCAAGAGCCCTGAAGTTTCAAAACGTGTGATGACGTGGACGGGCTTTATTTTTCTTGGTCGCGGCATGCTGCCGATGCTGTGGGGAATTGCAGCGCTGGCTTTGCTGGGGCATGGAGCGTTGGTTGGCGGTGTGCCTGAGCCGATCATTCATGGCCATGCGCTTGCGCCGATCGATGCCATGCCGGCGATGCTTTCGATGCTGCTGGGGCCGGGGATTCGCGGCATTGTTGTAGCGGGCATGCTGGCGGCAACGATGTCAGTAAACAGCTCGTATCTGCTCGGATGGAGTGCGGTAATCTCACAAGATATTGTTGGACCTTTGAGAAAGCAGATGGGGCGGCCTCCGCTGCTGGACTCGACGCAGCTGCTTATCAATCGCATTTGTAACTTTGCCGTAGGGGTGTTCCTTATCTTCTGGGGATTGCTATATACACCGCCGGGAGCGGTGTATCTGTATCTGAATATTACCGGCACGATCTTTCTTGCCGGCGCGTTTGTCTGCGTGATTGGCGGACTGTATTGGAAACGAGCCAATCTCACCGGCGGATACTGCGCGATGTTGCTGGGAGCAGCAGGCGCGATTATTCCATTCTTCTTCCTGCATAAGAGTGAGAGCTTTGCCGGTTTTGCTTCATTCGGACTGGCGGCGCTTGGGCTGCTGGCAGGATCGTTGTTCGGGCGGAAGACGAGGGCGGCAACGGGCGAGATGGCGGTTGCCAACGGAGAAAGCCGATGAACGTGTGGATCGATTTCTGGGCGGTGTGGCTGGTGCTTGCGAGCGTGGCCTTTGCGGTTATCACGCTGATTGTAGCCGTGAAGGGATTTCAGGATCTGCGCGCGATGTTCGCGGGTCTCAAGGCAAATGGAGAGAAGTGAGCGATGAGCACCGACGATAAATTTGTTGCCATGGTGACCGCGAAGGCGAAGGTCGATCTTCCGCTCAGCGACTTTCAGCCGAAGTCGATGGTGGTGAGCGAAGAACATGCCATCGAAAAGGCTCGCTTTTCAGTGATCGACTACCACAATCATCTTGATGCGGTTGAGCCACGGGATGTATTGCGCGTGATGGATGCGTGCGGAATCGAGAAGGTCGTCAACATCACGATGAAGACCGGCGATGAGGCGCTTCGGATGATCGATAGGTTTCATTCCGTGTCGGACCGATTTACCACTATTGGCTGGATGGACTGGTCGGATGTGACGCATCATGATTTCGTGAAGCGGACACTGGAACGGCTGGAAAAGCTGGTCGAGCGCGGCGCGCAGGGAATCAAGTTCTGGAAAGATCTTGGGCTGGGCGTGCGCGATGTGAACGGAGATTTATTGCGTGTGGATGACGAGCGGCTTGCACCCATTTTCGATAAGGCTGGAGAGCTTGGGATTCCGGTGATGTTTCATACTGCCGATCCGGATGCGTTCTTTCTCCCTATCGATGCGCAGAATGAGCGATACGAGGAATTGGCAGCGCATCCGGACTGGGGATTTTACGGATCGCATTATTCGAAGTCACAATTGCTTGATCAGCGCGACAGCGTGATTGCACGGCACCCAAAGACAACATTCGTTGCGGCACATGTGGCTGAGAGCGGCGAGAATCTTGCGCGCGTGACGAAACTGCTGGAGACGCACCCGAATCTCTACATCGATATCAGCGCGCGCGCTTCTGAACTGGGGCGGCAACCATACGCGGCGCGGGAGCTATTCCTGCGATTTTCGGATCGCATTCTCTTTGGATCGGATTTATTGCCTGAGGAATCGATGTACCGGCTGTATTTTCGGTTCCTGGAAACAGCGGATGAGTATTTTGAATATCCATCGCACGCTTCGCGGCAAGGAAGATGGAATATTTATGGGCTGCATCTCCCGGACGATGTGCTTCGCAAGGTCTATAGGGAAAACGCACTTCAACTGCTGCGATAGCGAACCCCCAAGTAAAAAAAGCTGTCATCCTGCGTCTCGGGATGACAGCTCTTTTACTTACTACTGAGCTGCTTAGCTCGCTTTCTTGATTTTCACGTGCCGAGGTTCATATTGCTTATACTCGGCGCGCAATGCCGCTTCGCTCATCGGCTTTTCGTGCAGCAATAATTCCGTGGCCTGCAATTGAGGATTGGCGTGGAACCATTGCTGCGCCTTGTCGTCATCCAGCAAATTCAGCAACGCGAGCAGAGCCATACCCTGGTGGTGTGCCATCCACTCACGCACAAGCTGCGGCTCTCGTTTCGATTGCGTGTAGTCGATGGCCTCATAGAAGCCGTAGGCGCCGACCCAGCCGTTCGCCGCCATGCGGCGCAGATTGCGAAGAGATTCTACCGAATCGACTCCTAGTGCGAGAAGTGTCGAGTAGGGTGAGACGACCGGCCCGGCAGTGGCATCCCACTTGAGCGCGATTTGAGGAATGCCGAACGCCTGGTAGTGATAGTGTCCGGCATCATCGGTCTGTGCGTAACCCGATTCGGAAATGCCCCAGAGGATGCGGTTTTCACGCGCGAAGGCACGCTGTATCTGTACGTGTGCCGCGAGGGTACGCGATACCAGTGTGTCTGGATAGCTGCGCATCCACAGAGAAGGCATCAGGTATTCGAACATGGTGCCGGTCCAGGAGATCAATACTGAGCGGCCGAAGGCCATGGTGTGGGTACGGCCAAGCTTGAACCAAAGTTGCTGCGGCACGTCTCCCTTGGCAATGGCCACGAAGGCGGCAATGCGTGCTTCGGAAGCGAGCAGGTCATAACATGCAGCATGCAATTTTTTCGGCTCTACTTCATATCCGATCGAAAGCAGCATACGGCCCTTCTGTAGGAGGAAGGTGAAGTCCATTTCTTCTACGAGGCGATAGGCTTCTTCCGATACGGCGTTCAGGCTCTTTGTGAGGCGGAGCAATTTTTCCCGCACCTGCGGCAACAGTGAACGGAGTTTTTCGCCAAGAACGACGTTCGCATCGTTCTCGCGTGTCGCCCATGCCCGCGCTAGCCGCTGATCCAACTGAGTGGCGAAATCTACGGCGGATTCCAGAGCTGGGTACAGGACCTCATCACGCATGTTGAGCTGTGCGATATCCCGCAGCGGCGCAAATTCCGGCAGAAGCCATGGCATGTAGTTGCGCAGAAGGTCGGTAATTGCTGAAATGCGCTGCTTCACCTCGGCGGCCCACCATGCTGCTTCCCCCTCCAGCGTCTCGTCCGTAAAGGACAAGCCTTCGTGTTCGAGCAGCCATGCAATCCAGATGTCAAAAGAACTTCCGGAGGGCGGCAGAGAAAGGGAGCTCTTCTTGTTAAGCGAAGGTATATGTAACTTCAAGAGTTGCCAATTGACTTGGAGGCCGTCAAAGAGCCTACGCGAAATCAGGGGTTCTTTCAACAAGAACAATGGACCCATGCGCAGCGTGTAGAGCGAAGCGGCGAGGTTTCCGCTATCGACCGACGAAACGGTAATGGGCTTCAGCGGTTCCAGTGTATGTGTGTTGTACCAGTTATAGAGGTGGCCGCGTGCCTTCTCGAGTCGCGCCATAGTGGCGAAGCTGGCGTGGGTAAGAGTTGCAAATTCCGGCATTGTAAGGAAGCCGAACTCACATGCCGCCTGGCGTGCGTTGAGCAGGAGCCCGAGGTTTGTGGGCGAAACACGCGCCGCTTCAAAGAGCCCTTCTTCTTCTACGTTGTCGGGAATGAGATAGTTATGCGTCTCACCGCCGAACTGATAGAAGTAGCGCCAGATGCGCAATGCGTGCTGCCGCAGAAAGGTATCTTCATCGGTTGTGAGCTTCTGCCGCTGATCGCGCGGGGCATGATTGAGCCAGAGAGTGATGCCGCCGGAGAATCCCCACAAGACAAGAACGGGCGCGGCCACCAGAAGCGATTTTGGATCGATGGCGAGAATGATGACCGCGAGAATGATCGCAAAGACGGGAGTGATGGCGAGGTAGCGGTCCACCGGCGTAGTGCGGCCTGCAGAGCTTTCCGCCTCGGCTGCTGTTTCCCATTCAAGCAGGCGCTGGCCGGTGATGAAGCGGCGCACCAGCGAGCGAACGATGGCGTCGATCGACAGCATCGTTTGATGCGGCAGAAAAGTGAGGTTGAGCAGCGTGATAAACGCGCCCTGCAGAAAACCGGTGACCGCTTCGCGCATGGCGCCCTGCTGTTCGCTTGACAGAGCACGTCCCACGCTGAAGAGCAACTGAACGAACGTCGGCAGGAACATCAGGAGCAGCGTAGTGAGCGTCCAGTACAGCGGGCCGCCGGGCAGCCCGAGCCAGCCGGCCACGAGCAGAGCCATGGTGAGCGGATCTACCAGCGAGCGGCGCAGGTTATCAAAAATCTTCCAGCGCGAAATTGTCGAAATGGGATTACGAACGTAGCGCCCGGACTCATCCGGGACGCGCGCGAGAAGCCACTGCACAATTTGCCAATCGCCGCGCACCCAGCGATGTTTGCGGCGGGTGTATGCCGAGTAGTGCGACGGATAGTCGTCGATGACTTCGATATCCGTTGCCAGACCGGCGCGCGCGTATGCGCCTTCGATGAGGTCATGGCTCAGCAGGGAATTGCGAGGGAAGCGGCGATCGAGAACGGAATGCAGCGTGGTCGCTTCATAAATGCCTTTGCCGGTGAAGATGCCTTCCCCGTAAAGATCCTGATAGGTGTCAGAGATTGCGCGCGTGTAAATATCGAAGCCGGTCTGTCCGGAATAAATGGAGGCCAGACGTGAGCGCGACGCCGAATGCACACTGACGCCGACGCGCGGCTGCAGAATGCCGTAGCCGTCGGTGACGATTCGCTTGTCAGGGTCAATGATGGCTCGGTTGAGCGGATGCGCCATTGCGCCGACCATGGCGTTGGCTGAGCCGCGCGGCAGTTGCGTATCAGAATCGAGCGTGATGATGTACTGCACGCGCTTCAATATATCCAGATTGCCCACTTTGACTGGAAACGCATCGAACACACCGACCAACAGCTTGTTCAGATCGAGAAGCTTTCCGCGCTTGCGCTCCCAGCCCATCCACACGCCCTGCCTCGCATTGAAGATGCGGTGGCGGTGGAGCAGAAAGAAAGTCCCGCCTTTTGCGGAAGCGTAACGCTCATTGAGCGTATTGATGAGCTGTATTGCGAGATCAACGAGGGGATCGGTGTCGTTTTCGCGTGGCCGCGTGATCGAATCTGGAAGATCGGTGAGCAATACGAAGTGGAGATTCGGATCAGGGTTAGCGAGGTAGCGTACTTCGAGTTCCTGCACCAGCTCGCGTGTCTGCTTTTCATTCGTGAGCAATGTCGGCACAACTACCAGCGTTGAATATTCCCGAGGAATACCATCGCTGAAGTCAAGCTTTGGTAGCGCGTGCGCTTTGTAGAGTGACGTGACCGTATTGTTCACCAGGTCGACCGCACCCTGTGTTACGGGTAGCAGCATAAGAACGAAAGCTACAGCGAGGCCGCCGAAGATTGCGTAGTTTGGAACCAGCGGCAGCAGGATCACGGCGATCAGCAAGACTGTGAGAACTTCGATGGATCCGATGTAAAAATCATCCGCATTGTGCTGAATCGCGAGTCGCAGCCGATCAATCCATCGAGGACGGTAGCCAACGCGCCTTGCCAGAGCGGGAAAGCCTTTGTCGATGAGGTAGTAGCCGATATGAATGCGGCGCATGTGCAGGCGGACGTCCGCCGCGGGATGCTGCTCGGCGGCTCGCGCCATGTCGAGAGCGGCAGCAGCGACCTGCGATTCCGTTCCTTCGGAGTAGCGGGCAATATCGGCAACTGCTTTGCGGTATTGCTGCCGGCTTTCAAAATCCATGCGGTCGTAGGTATGCGCCGGATCCTGCTGCAGGATCGGTTCGAACGATACAAGTTGCTGCAGAATGGTGGCCCAGTCCGCGTATCCGATATCGCGTACGCTCTTGATGCGCAGACGCAGAATGTCTGCCGATCCGGCTGCGGTAGAACCGGGGGAATGCAGGCGTGCGCTTGACTGGGTGAGAATCCATTCGAGCAGCAGGAATTTGAGCATGGTCGGAATAGCCCATAGCTCCTCCAGTTCCAGAGGGTCGACTTTCTGCGCTGCCTCGGCAAAGGCTAAAAATGCTTCCGGCGACCAGCGGGAATCGGCGGCATCGAGGTAAGCCGCGGAAAGTACTGAGGCGCGTGGTTCTTCTTCCTGATTGGAAATAATGCGCGGCAAGCGCTGCGCCTTACGGCGAATGGATCCCGCTTCCAGAAGCACTCCTCGCAGCAGACGTGGATTCTCTCGTATTTCCAACAGCGGGTCGGCATCTTCTGCTGACTTCGGGTCAATTGCGTCTACTTCCGCGGAAAGAAGATCGAGAGCTTCTCGCGCAGCCTCAACGCGTGTGGCAAAGCCGCCTTTACCGCTGGGCTGGTGGTTTACCTGCCATTCGAAAGCAGCCGCGCGCGCAGCGGCCTGCAGCGGCTCGACAGCGATTGGCTGCTCTTCTTCTGTGGATGGAACTTCAATAGGGGACTGATCTGCCATGGGTCTTTCCGTTACCGGTAACTTGCTGCCTGCATTTCGAACATTGCAGCATAACGCCCGCCGAGCGCCATCAGCTGCTGGTGGTTGCCTTCTTCCACCAGTCTTCCGCCTTCGAGCACGACGATACGGTCGGCCATGCGCACAGTGGAAAAGCGATGCGAAATAAGCAGGGCCATTTTGTTTTCAGTTAATTCTGCGAATCGTTCGAAGACCTCCAGCTCGCTCTTTGCATCGAGCGCCGCTGTTGGCTCGTCGAGAATCAGTAGTTGTGCGTCGCGCAGATAAGCGCGCGCGAGCGCAACCTTTTGCCATTCTCCGCCGGAGAGGTCGACACCGCCTTCAAAGCGGCGGCCGAGGATCTGGTCGTAGCCATGCTGTAGCTTGCTGACAACACCTGCTGCGAGGCTCTTTTGCGCCGCGCTTTCGATCTCAGCCTCCGTGTGCGGAATTTCTACGCGGCCAATCGAGATATTCTCACGCGCCGTCATTTCGTAGCGCATGAAATCCTGAAAAATGACGCCGATTTCCTTGTGCAGGTCTTCGAGCGAATATTCGCGCAGGTCCACGCCATCGAGGAGAATTTCTCCCTCGCTCGGGTCGTAAAGGCGGGTAATGAGCTTGACCACGGTTGTTTTGCCCTGACCGTTTTCGCCGATGAGAGCGATACGTTCACCCGGATGCAATGTGAAGTTGAAGTTCTTGAGCACCCTCCGTTCCGTGCCGGGATAGGTGAACGAGACGTTGCGAAACTCGAAACCCTTTCGAATCGGACGTGGCGCGGGGAGGGCATTGGGCTTCGACTGTACTGTCGCCTTCATTTCAAAGAACGCAATCAAATCGGTGAGGAACAAAGCCTGATCGGCAATGCCGGATGCGGTTGAGAAGACCTGCTGAAGGTTCGAACTCGCCTGCACAATCGCATTGGTGATGAAGTAGAACGTACCGATGTTGTAGAAGCCGTGTACAGCGCGCCAGATTACATAGGCGTAAGAGCCGTAGTAGCCGAGCGTGCCGAGAATGCCAAGCAGGCCGCCGCCAATCAGCTTCTTGCGAGAGAGCGCGACGTTTTCGTTATATATATGTTCGGAGAGCGCGGCGAAGCGGTTCGTCAGATATTCATTCAGATTGAAGAGCTTCAGCTCTTTCGCGGCTTCCTTGCTGCCGCCTATCTGGCGCAGGTAGTCCATCTGGCGCTTGGCTGGAGTCTGGCGAAAATTCTTCGCGTATCCAAGGAATGCGAAGTGGGTTTCGCCAAGAAACGACGGGATCACGCCCAGAGCGAGCAATACCATCAACCACGGCGAGTAGTAAAGCAGGGTTCCAGTGAAGATCAAGGTCGTAATGACCTGCTGATAGAGGCGGCCCATTTGCTGGATCAGCACCAGCCGGTCCGTGGCCTGTACGCGGGCACGTTCCAATCGATCGTAAAAGACAGGATCTTCATACGTCGTCAGGTCGAGCTGCGCTGCCTGACGCATGACTTCGATGCTCACGTGGTGCGTGTAGCGGTCGGCGAGCAGAGAGTCAAAGTAGTCGATCATGCGCGTCAGGAGGCCGGTCAGCACAGCAAGTCCGACTTCAAGGCCTACGATCCACCAGAAATGCGAGGGCAGGCCCTGGTGATGCAGGACGTGCTCGACACCATTGATGATCGACGCGGCGACCCTGGCAATGGCCCAAGGCATGAACGCCACGATGACGCGCAGGATCAAGCCCCATGTGACAACTACCGGTCCTGATTTCCAAAGGATCTTGAGGACTGGGGGGACATTTTTCAGCGCACGAATACGGTCGCCCCACGCATTTTGTGGGCTTTGGTTCTGGCTCTGGTTCATGGGTCAGGTACCTGCCTCATCCCGTGGCTCCCCAACAGGGGTAAATGGCTACGTGAAGAGGCGAAGTATACAACTCTGATGCAAACCGCTGTGCATACGTTGTTTAGCGTGACTCATCCCAGGTTTTGACAGCAGGTTTCCCACCTGCCGGCACGGGTTTTAGCGGGCTATTCACGGTATATTCGCACGTTTTTAACACTGGCTTGGGAAGCTTATAAGCGGATTTAGCCGAATTCTCAAGCCTTGGCACAGCACCCCCCGCATCCCGCGGCTTGAGTCCAGGTGTGTATGCCTGCTGGCGACTGAATTCGCTTGACCCAGACTCGTTTGATCGTTGTCACGAAGGAACCCGTAGTACATGAGAGGCCAAATGAACATGCAATTGAAAGCGCTGGCAGGGCTTGTGCTGGCATCGGCACTGGTTGCCGGACATGCACAGACCGCCACCACCGCTAAGACTCACCGGACGAAGAAAGCCGTCCCGGCGAAGCCGTCGGTGGAGTCGCAGATTGAATCGCTTCGACAGGAAATGAATTCCCAGATCCAGTCGTTGAAGCAGCAGCTTTCCGACCGCGACGCACAATTACAGCAGGCACAAACGGCCGCGTCACAGGCGCAGGCCGCCGCTGTTCAGGCGCAGCAGGCAGCCCAGTCGCAACAGGCTGCCGTTACGGATAACACACAGGCAGTCAACTCGCTGCAAAGCTCCGTGGCCGATCTTAAAACCAATTCTCAGTCGATTGTGAGCACCGTGCAGGATCAGCAGGCGCAGGTGAAGAAGCAGATCGAGCATCCTGACGTTTTGCACTTCAAGGGCATTACCCTTTCGCCGACCGGCAGCTTTATTGAAGCTGCGACCGTCTATCGCAATCGCGCCACTGGTTCGGACATCAACACTCCGTTCAGCGCGATTCCATTGGAAGGCTCGGATAACGCCGCTATGAGCGAGTTCTTTGGTTCGGGCCGCCAATCGCGCCTGGCATTGCTGGCAGAAGGCAAGCTCACCGACTGGACACTGCGCGGATACTACGAAATGGACTGGCTCGGCACCGGCGTGACCTCGAATAACAACGAGAGCAACAGCTATGTACTGCGTCAGCGTCAGTTGTGGGCTCAGGCTGAATCGCAGAGCGGCTGGATATTCACTGCTGGTCAGCAGTGGTCCCTGGCAACACAAAACAAGACAGGCATTGTGAATCGCACGGAATTACTGCCGCAAACCATTGATCCGGCGTATAACGCAGGTTTCGTGTGGGAACGTCAGTATGGCGCGCGCATCGTGAAAAATTTCCATAATGGGCTCTGGGCTGGTATCTCAGTTGAAAATCCGCAGTCGCTGACTCCCAGCTGCCAGGCTACCGGAACCACTTCTTCGGGTTCCGCTCTTGCCTGCGCGAATAACTACCTCATTGGTTCGACTGGTACCGGCGGCGGTCTCTACAACGGCGCCGGCGGTCCAGGCGCAACTTCTTCTTCGCCGCTTACGACCTATTCCTACAACCTGGCTCCGGATCTCTTTGCGAAGGTTGTTTACGAGAAGCCGGGCTTTGGGCACTATGAGGTCTTCGGTATTACTCGTTTCTTCCGCAACCGCGTCTATCCGGATGCCACTTCCACCACAGTTCCAACGGGAACCGGAGCATATAACGATGCAACGGTTGGCGGCGGCATCGGCGGCAGCGCTTATGTTCCTGCTACCAAGTACTTTGATTTGGGCTTCAGTGGACTCTGGGGCGATGGTGTGAACAGATACGGTGGAACACAGCTGCCGGATATGACCATTCGTCCTGACGGCCAGCTGGCCTTGTTGCATGGCTTCTCGGCTCTGAGCACGGCGGTCTTTCATGCTTCGCCGCGTCTCGACGTCTACTTCAATTACGGTGGCGACTATGCTTCCCGCACCTACTTCCCCACGCAGAATGGCACGGTGGGTTATGGCTCGCCATTCATCAAGGACAGCGGCTGTGGGATCGAACTGGCACCTGGAACTGCACCGCAGGTTGGTTACCAGCCCACCGCTCCGGCGAATTGCGGAAGCCCGAGCAAGGACGTTCAGGAATTTACCTTGGGCTACTGGTATGACTTTTACAAGGGTGATAAGGGTCGCTTCCGCCAGGGCATCCAATACAGCTACTTCGAGCGCTACGGTTGGTCTGGTGTAGGCGGCACTCCGAAGGGTAACGACAATGTCTTCGAAACGTCGTTCCGTTATTACATGCCGTAATCGATACGTAAACTAGACAATAGGGCACCCGCGCAGGGTGCCTTTTGTTTTCGAGGTATGGTAGAGAAACTTGCCGTTGCCGGAATCAATTTTCAATAACCAGCAGTGTTCAATGGTTTAATGAGCCATGCATCTTTCCGCTCGTCGGGGTTATCTTGGCCTGGTAGTCCTTTGTCTCTGGGTGTTTGTTTGCGGGTGCAATTCGCAAACCGCGCGTACACTGCCAGCGCAACAACAGAGCACTTCCGTGGATGCAGGCGCGGTATCTGCACGCTTGCGCGAGATCGCAGCGAGCGGAAAGCTGGCCGATCTGCATTGGCCTGACTTTTCTGATTATCGGCTGCATTTTCAGCACATTTATGACGCGTCGAACTTTGCTCCGGTATGGCTGCACGACGGCAAGCCTACTTCGCAGGCGATGGCTGTGATCCAGGCGCTAGAGGCCAGCCAGCAGAAGGGACTGAACCCGGACGACTATGATGCGTCGCGCTGGTCGGAGCGTTTGCAAGCTTTGAACGCTTCTGTCACCCCGGACACGCTGGCGAGATTCGATGCGGTGCTTACGGTGGGCGCCATGCGATATATTTCCGATTTGCATATCGGCCGGGTGAATCCCAGGCATTTCAATTTCGGCATCGATATCGAACAGAACAAGTACGATCTTCCCCAGTTCGTCAGCACGAAGCTTGTCCCTGCAACCAACGTGCAGGCAGTCCTTGATGGGGTAGAGCCGCTATACGATGGCTACAAGCACACGGAAGACGCCCTGCACCGCTACCAGCAGCTTGCCGCCCAAGGCGACGGACCAATCGTGCCTGATGTCACGAAGACGATCGCTCCCGGAGATGCTTATTCCGGAGTCGGCCAGCTTACGCAGCGTCTGCGGCTCTTTGGCGATCTTCATCCTGACACTGTGGTCGATGCCAATTCGCCGACTTATTCGGGCGCTCTGGTAGAAGGTGTCAAGACTTTCCAGTCTCGCCACGGTCTGGCGGTGACCGGCAAGATTGATAAGGCCACCATCAAGCAGATCAATACGCCACTCGCCACCCGTATTCGCCAGTTGCAGGACACGCTGGAGCGCTGGCGCTGGCTGCCGCCTCAATTTCCTCAGCCTCCGGTCGTGGCCAATATTCCCGAATTCATTCTGCGCGCTTTCGGGCCCAATCAGAAGGTTGCGCTGGAGATGAATGTGGTGGTCGGCAAGGCTCTTCGCACACAGACCCCCATCTTTGCGAAAGACATGAAATACATCGTCTTCCGGCCTTACTGGAATGTTCCAACTTCGATTTTGCGTGCAGAGATCGTTCCCGGAATCACCAAAGACCGGAGCTACATCAGCAAAAAGAATTTCGAAGTCACAGATTTCAGCGGAAAAGTCGTTACAGACGGCGCGGTCAGCGATGATATTTTAGCGCAATTGCGGGCGGGAAAGCTGACGGTCCGGCAGAAGCCCGGTCCGAAAAATTCGCTCGGGCTGGTGAAATTCCTCTTTCCCAACGAGTACAGTGTCTACCTGCACAGCACGCCCGCTCCGCAGCTCTTTTCACAGTCTCGGCGCGATTTCAGCCACGGATGCGTTCGCGTGGAGAAACCCGCGGAACTGGCCGCTTACCTGCTGCGTAATCAGCCGCCGTGGACGCTGGATAAGGTGCAGGAAGCCATGCAGTCAGGTCCGGACAACCAGCAGGTGAACCTTACGACACCGGTTCCAGTGCTGATCCTATATGTGACTGCGGTCGTGGAAGAGGATGGCTCAGTGCACTTCTTTAACGACATCTATGGATACGATCAGAAACTGGAAGACGTGCTGGCCAAGGGCCAGCCGTATCCAGGATGATCTACCAGCGGCGGACCCGCCCCACATCAACGTGGACGAAATCGGACGAAGCGTAATAGCCAACTCCGCCGCGCTGCATCGCGAGCGCCGCGTCACGGACCTGTGCAGTGGGCACGCCGGGAATGCGGATATCGATGGCTTTAGCTTCCATATGCTGGCTGTGCAGGGCGACGCCGTGTCCATGCTCACGCAGCCAGTTATTGCTCCAGGGCGTGCGGTAGCCGCATACGATGTCGATCTCGCCATTTGGATGGCCGAGCCGTGCCATAAGGTCATGCAAGAGATCGAACTCTTTTACGTCGTAATCTTTTTCATCGCCAGTGCGGTGATCGCGCAGAAACTGGTCGAGTTGGGCCACGCCGTCGGGCAGGTAATGATCACCAACACGGTAGACAACATCGATGTGCTGGCCGGTGTGCAGATGGTACAGGCGAAGGCGGTACTGTTCGGCGCTGGTTGGTGTATCTCCGCTCGCAGCACGCGCGAAAGAACCGGAAAGCAAAGCAAGCGCAGCCAGAGCTCCGCCTAAAAGAATTTTCTGAAATCGCATAAGACAAAAACCTTTATCCATTATAAATGGGCATTTGCGAAATCGATTTCGATTGCAATTATTTTCAATAACTTACGGATGCCCACATTGAAACGAGTCCCAAAATGGTGATCGAGGTACGCTATTCCTCCAGATACTCCCACCAGGCCTCCGATACCTGTGCTCCCAGATCATTCGAAATGCGGACAGCAGCGTCTTCCACTTGCTTCATTAGTCCAGCTAGGTAGTCGCGTGAACGGGAGACGGCTGCGATACCTATTGTCGCCGTCTGCCAGGTGACGGCTTCATCCAGTTCGGCGACGGAGATGTTGAATCCGTGCTGGAGCTTTTCTTTCAGACTGCGCACGACCTGACGCCGATCCTTGAGGGAGTGGGCGTTTTCAATACGCAGCTCAATAGTGAGTGCGGCTACAGCCATGTCGACACGCTACCAAATTGCTTCATATTGTTTGATGAACGGCCTGACGCAAAGTTGTGGCCTCCTGTCCTATGTGGTCTTGTTCGTTGGAAATCTCAGCCTAAGCTGATGGAGCAAGACTCAAGGAGCCAGTAACAAATGTTTCGTCAGCTGAAAGCAGTTGGCAGTGTCTTTCTATTTTTATTTTGCTGCCTTTCCTATTCCAGAGCAATGGAAACGCCCGGATGTGAAGGCTCCACGCCGAAGCAATGTATTGTGCAGGCTCTGGATGCGATGGGCGGTGAGCAGAAGCTGAGGTCGGTTCAAAGCATGCAGCTCGAGATCGTTTCGCACAAAGCGCTCACGGAGCAATCGTACCGCCAGGACCCGTTCATCACTGCCTACAAACGCAGCAAAAGCACGATTGATTTTGCAGGCAGCCGCGTTCGCACGGAAGCACATCTTACGTGGCCTGAATCCGATCCGCATCAGTCGGAGATAGAGAGCACTCTTATTGCCACGCCTTCTGGTGGCGTTTATCACACGGCGCAGGGAGATGCGCCATGCTCGCTGGGGGATATCGATGATACGCAGCGGTTGTTCGCGCTTAGTCCTTTGCGGCTTCTGCTGACGGCATTGCAGGCGGGCGAACTTCATTATGAAAAGCCTGAGACCTTACGCTCTACCGATCACACGGTGGTTGCCTTCACGTGGAACAAAACTCCGGTTCGTATTTTGGTGAATCGGTACAATCATCTGCCGGACGCAGTTGAAACCACTCTGCAACTGCATGACTTCTGGTTCTATTGGGGAGATGTGAGGCAGCGTGTTTACTGGGATAACTGGCAGTACGGAAAGGGCATTGTCTATCCCACAAACGAGATCACGGAACGCAACGGAGTGATCTGGCAATCTGAACAGACTCTCGATATCCAATTCAATGTGCCCGTCGATGAAAAGAGTTTTGCGATGGACGCAAAGGCCACGCAACAGAGTGCGCAGCAGAAGGGATGGGAGCAGCCATTTCGCAACGACCAGAGCACACAGTTGGCGGAGGGTATCGATCTTTATCAGGGCTCGTGGAACACAACGATCGTAAGACAGCCGGATGGCGTTGTCGTTCTCGAAACTCCGATTTCAAGCACGTTTACGAAGGGCATCTTTGAAGAGGTGCAGAAGAAATATCCGGGAGCCAAGGTCAAGGCTGTGCTTTCGACTTCGGACTCGTGGCCACATGTCGGGGGCATTCGCTTCGACGTATCACAGGGAGTTCCAGTCTACGTTCTCGACCTCAATCAGGCCCTTCTGAGCCGGATGATTGCTGCTCCTCATACGATCAACCCTGATGCGCTGGAAAGATTGCAGAAGAAGCCCGATTGGAAGATTGTTTCGGGCAGGATGGAACTGGGCTCGGGCGCGAATCGCATGGAGCTTTATCCGCTGCGGGGCGCTTCGACGGAGCGACAGTACATGGTTTATTTCCCTGGGCGGCGGCTTCTCTATGCGAGCGATACGCTCGTGGTGAATCCGGACAAGTCACTTTATGATCCTCAGCTGATGCATGAGGTAAGGCAAGCTGTGGAGCGGGAGCATCTGAAGGTCGATTCCGTGTACGCCATGCACGAAGGGCTAACGCCGTGGAGCGATGTTGTGACCATGCTCGATAAGACAAGTTAGATTTTTTCACGGGAAGAGCGGTCCGAAACCATGCTCTCAACCCAAGGGCAGGCGAACTTGTACCCAACCCCAGGTCGCCTGCCTCTTTTTACGCGTTATCTCCCAGGAAGATGGCCACCTGCTCTTTGCGCGGCGGTTTGCTGCATGCGCTTACGATCACCATGCAGAGCACAGCGATCAGCAGCGCAGGAAAAATCGCGTCCCGCTGAGCCAGCACGGCGGGCAGATGATTGTGTACGAAGCTCGAATCCCAGAAGACAGTAATGAAGGTCCCGGCACCGATGGCGCTGACCGCGCCTGCTGCATTCACACGCCGCGAGTAGAAGGCCGCGAGAATGACTGGCGTGAGCGCGGCTGAATAAATGGTGTAGGCGTAGAGCGTCTTCTTGAGGACCAATCCCGTGTGCATTGCCTGGTACAGCGCCCAGACGCCCAGCAGCACGACCATCAGGCGCGAGACGATGAGGATACGCTTGTTAGAAGCATCCGGCGCAATGTAGCGCGCAAAAATATCATTGACCAGATTCGTGGAGGCGGAGAACAGATAGTTGTTTGCCGTTGAGATAATTTTCGCGAAGATGGCTCCCATCAACAGCGCACCCAGCAGCGTTGGAAGATTGTGCAGGGCAGTGAAGGCCAGAATTTCACGTGGAAACGGCGAGGTGTGATTCTCGATGGCGCGCACATGGCCGAGCATTGCCAGGATCACAATGACTGTTTCCAGAATCACGGTGCCGATGATCCATCCCACGACGGCAACACGCGCATCCTTCTCCGACTTGGCGGAGAAGAACTTCTGATACATCGTCTGGTTGCCCATCATCAACAGGCACGTTGGGAAAAACAGCTCCAGCGCGTGGATGAGTGTGTCTCCGCCGAGTACGGTAAAGTGCGAGGCAGGCAGGGCTGCGTGAAAGCCGCTCCAGCCGCCAACCGAGTGCATCAGTACCGGCAGTGCAATCAGCATGGTGATGGTTGCGAGCATGCCGATGACTACATCCATATAAGCAACGGAAGACATGCCGGCAATCGCGGTAAAGACGATCACGAAAGCGGCAATGATGTATTTGCCCAGATCAGGAGTGATGACGGTGGGGAAGATGAGGCTGAGAATATCGCCGCCGCCGATCAACTGGTAGCTGCTGATTGCCGCGTAGGTAAATAATGTGGCGATCACTCCGAGGATGCGGGCTGTCTGGTTGTAACGCGCCTCAAGCAGATCGGGAATGGTGTACTGCGCGAACTTACGGGCGCGCGGCGCAATGAAGTAGATGAGCAGTAGGCCCGCCCATCCGCCGCCGCCCTGCCAGAGGGCCACGAAGCCGTGGTTGTATGCATTCTCGGCGCCTCCGAGAAGGGAGCCGGAGCCGATCCAGGAAGAGAGCAGGGTAAAGACCAGTACGAAGGCCGGCAATGACCGGCCGGCGACCAGATAGTCGGCCTTGGTTTTTACCTTGCCCAGGCGTGTGAGTGAAACAATCAGCAGAGTAAGGACAATCGCGCCGATCACTGCGGCGTATAGATGGCTCATGGGTATCTTTATCCGTAATCGTCAGTGTACGGGTAAAGGCGTCAGGCCGTCAGGCGGGATTGCACCCAATTGGGCGTGACTCCGCTGACACGCACGACTTTATTGCGCGATTGCTCGCCGCTAAGAATCTCGACGGCAGAGCGTGGCACCTCGAGCAGATCGGCAAAGAAGCGGACCAGAGCTTCGTTCGCCTTGCCTTCCACCGGCGGCGAAACCAGAGCCAGCTTGAGGGGATCGCCTACGAAGCCGGTGATTGTGGTGCGGCTGGCCCGTGCTTGCACACGAACGGTGAAGCTGACTCCATTTGCAGTCTCCCGGAGCTTGATCATGTGGGTTTCGGGCGAGCGCCGAAGATGGCGGTGCCGATTCGCACCAGCGTCGATCCTTCTTCAATGGCGATTTCGAAATCGACCGACATGCCCATCGAAAGCTCGCTGAGATCAAGGCGCGGATACCGCGCTGCCAACTCTTCGCGCAACTGGCGCAATTTGCGGAAGCACTTCCGGGCCGTCTCAGGATTTTCATCGAAGGGGGCGACCGTCATCAGCCCTCGCGTCTGGAGGTGGTGGAGATCCGGCAATTGCTCTAGTAGGTCTGTTAATTCTTTAGAATCCGGTTCGAGGCCGGTTTTGGCCTCTTCGTCGCTCAATTTGAGTTCAATCAGAACCGAAAGCTGACGGTTGGCCTTCCAGGCAGCGTCATTCAGGCGCTGAGCCAGCTTGAGGGAGTCGACTGTATCGACGGCAGAAAAGATTTCGGCGGCGCGTGCTGTCTTATTGGACTGCAGGTGGCCGATCAGATGAACTGCCGCCTGATGCTCCGATGTGAAGGTATCGGCGACCGGTATCCGGAGGTTATCCAACGCGGATTTCTTCTCCTGGAATTCCTGCACCCTGTTCTCGCCAAAGAGTCTTAATCCGGCGCTAAAACCTTCGACCAGCAACTCTGCGGGATGGGTTTTGGAGACAGCCATGAGCCTGACGTGAGTTCTTTCCCGACCCGCCTGCCGGCAGGCCGTCAGGATTCGTTCTTCGACCCGCTGAATATTTTCTGAAATGTGTTGATGACCTGACATGCAGACTGATTGTAAGAGGAATGCCGAGAAAGAATGGTCTAAGTAGCCCTTTTCGGCTCGATTTCGACCTGATTTTGGTGTCGTAGAGTGGGGCGGAGAAGAGGATTAAATACTGAAAATCATATTTCATCTCCACCATTTTGTAGCAAGAGAGATCAACGTTAACGGCGCCTGGTTCTGGCTCACAGTTAACTACTTTAGTATTACTGCCTTATGAATATCTCCAGTATGGTCTATTAACATGTCGATACGGCCAGCCAGTTGCTAGAAGAGTTAACATGAAAAAGTTTAACTCTGGGTTTCGGCCCGGGGCGCTTGCCCTTGCAGCATTGTTGCTAATTCCTGGAACGTTTTCGGTGATCTCAGTATCGACGGCATCTGCGCAGTCGGTAATTTCCGGTGACATTGCAGGAACCATCACAGATCCCTCCGGCGCGGTAGTACCGAACGCGAACGTAACTGTAAAAAGTCTGGATACCGGCGAAGTCAAGAACGTGGTTTCCAATGATGCCGGAGCCTATCGCGTTTCTCTACTCAAGCCCGGCCAATATGAGATTACTGTTACCGCCTCTGGTTTTCAGAATGCCGAAGAGAAGTTGACAGTTCAGGCTGGAATCGTCGCCGCGGGCAGCCTCAAGATGACCCTCGGCGGCAGTTCTCAGACGGTTGAGGTCAGCGCGGAAGCTCTGCCTCTGATTCACACCGAAGACGCGAATATCTCCACCAATTTTGACCAGCGCCAGGTGCAGAGCATGCCGAACCCCGGCAATGACATCACCTTCCTTGGCCAGCTTGCGCCCGGATCCACGATCAACACCACGACGCAGGCGACAAATGGAATGTTCGGTTACGGTAACTTTTCGAGCTTCGGCCTGCCGGCCACCTCGAACAACTTCACCGTAAACGGCACCGACGAGAACGATCCGTTCTTCAACGTGAACAACTCTGGTGCGACCAACATTCTGCTCGGTAATAACGAGATCAGCGAAGCGACCGTCATCAGCAACGCCTACAGCGCGCAATATGGTGGCTTGGGCGGCGCACAGATGAACGAGATCACCCGTTCCGGCGCAAACCGCTTCCACGGCAACATGGTTTACTGGTGGAATGGCAGCAGTCTGAATGCGAACGAATATTTCAATAATCAGCAGGGTGTGAAGCGCCCGTTCGATAATGACAACCAGTGGGCAGCCGCAATCGGTGGCCCGGTGAAGAAAGATAAGCTGTTTTTCTTCGTCAATACCGAAGGTTTACGCGTCGTTTTCCCGACCAATACTGCGGTTTATATTCCCAGCGCTTCCTACCAGAGCTCGGTTCTGACGTCTGTTGCTGCAAACAATCCGAGTGAATTGCCGTTCTACCAGAACATGTTCTCGCTCTACAACAACGCCAATGGCGCAGCGGGAGCCGTTCCGTTTGTCGATGACGGTGGAGTTAACCCGGATGTCAACACCTTCCGTTCGACAGCGTCCTCGGGCGCCAACGAGTGGATTCTGACGGGACGCGCGGACTGGAACATCGGCGACAACGACAAAATGTATGTCCGCTATAAGCAGGACAAGGGCTTCCAGCCCTCGTTTACCGACCCCATTAATCCATTGTTCAACCTGACCAGCAATCAGCCCTCCTACGAAGGTCAGCTAGCGGAGACGCACACCTTCTCGCCCAACATTATTAACCAGTTGTCTATCAACGGCTCTTACTATCGCGCCATCTTCCAGGCACCGGATCCGGCTGCGAACCTTGCTGCCTTCCCCGGAACCTTTGAGTTTTCCGACAGTCAGAATCCGACAACCGGGCACACGGACACATTTACCACGCTCAACCAGTACGGTTATTTCCCCAACGGCCGCAACGCCACCCAGTATGGCTTCCTCGACGATCTGAGCATCAGCCGCGGCAATCATACGATCAAAGTCGGCGCCTCGTTCAAGCGTGATGACATCACCGACTACGACCCGATGGAGTTGACGGCTCCCCTGCTGGTCGGCTTTGGTCCGTCGCTGGCTAACATGTATGGCGTGGGCTCATTCAACGATGGTTATGCCTTCGAGACACTGCAAGCCTTCCCGCTGAGCAAGTCGCAGCCATTGGCCTTCTACCAGCTTGGTGGATATGTTGAAGATGATTGGAATATCCGGCCAAACTTCAAGCTCACCGCTGGTATTCGTGTCGAGCACAACTCGAATCCCATCAGCACGAAGAATGTCATTGCCAACCTGTCCGGCGACTTCTTCGGCCAGAGCCCGAATACCTCAACTCCGTACAACAGCTACATCGATGCCAACCAGCACCAAGCCTCCCACAGCGTCGCCTTTGCCAGTGCGTACCGCGCGCCCATGCGCAGCAGGATGCGCACATCCATCGCACGCTGCACCAGCACCACATACACCAGCGTAAGTGGAGCAAACAGAAACACCGCCGCCGCAACATACTCAATCCACAGATAGCTCCTCTTGTCGCCGCTGATGCCGAACCGCGGCAGAATTACTACCGCCACCAGCAATGCCCCCATGCCGATGCTCATGCCCGTCGTCAGCACGCGGAGGCGACGACGCGCGTCTTCCGTCGAGGCAGACCGCAGCTTATCCAGAGTCAGCGCCAGGTACAGCAGGATGCACATCAAATTCAGAAAATTCTCGATGCGCTCGGCCCAATCATCCAACCGGGCCAGAAGGGGCGCGTTACCGGAACCAAAGCGGTCTCCATAAACAGCGGGCACCATCACCAGAGCACAAAGGATTAATGGAACCAGGATCAGCCACTTAATCCAGGGAAACTTCACGTCCCAACGCGAACGCTCCGGAAAATACACGCCAAAGAGCAACAGCGCCGGAATCGCCGCAAATTGCAGCACCTGAAACCATGTCTCTGCCAGCAGCGCCGCCAGACCCGTGGCAAACCCATGGTGATTCAGGAAAAGCACGCTGGGAAAGGTAGTAAGTAGAATCAACAGCAGCCATGCATTGCCTTCCTGCGGCTTGACCAATACTACCCAGCCGCCCATCAGCAGGCACCCAAGCGCAACGGTGGAAAGAAATATCTCCTGAAAAATCAGTACCGCGTTCGGAACGCCGGCGAGAACGGGCTTGTGCCGCACGAATGTAATCGTGGCCGTCCCGGAACTTCCATCGCTCCGGGTGAAGCCGACATCCATCATGTCGTCGGCGTGCGCGGTATTCACAATCTCGTCCCACACACGCGCCGAGTAAGGAACGCCGTTCAGCGAATCCAGCTTCGCTCCCTCGGAAACCTTCGCCGCTTCGGCCTCCGGTTGCAGTCCGCGAATCACCCGGGTATCGGGATCGTAAGAAAATGGCGCCTGGACATGCCGGTCCGCATGCAGGATCGCCGTCCAGTGGTCCAGGGTCATGAACAACCAGTAGGTCACACCAGCCAATACATAAAGTCCCAGGAAAAAGCGCAACAAATTGGGAGATAGTCGTTTGTTTTTCATTAATCCCTGGCCACCATAGTAACTGGCTTTCCCCAGCTTCTACGCACAGAAGCGTTCGACGGTTCTCTCAGGAGAGACCGCGTTAAGAAATAGACGAAAGCTTTACGCAAAGGCACAAAGAAAAAGGCGGCTCGCAAGAGCCGCCTTTCTACGCTAAAACCTGCTTCCTGTTAAAACTGGAAGCTTGCCTTGAGCTGGATGATACGCGGTGAAGCATCGCCGCCCAGACCGTTTCCGAAGATACTGGTCGGAGTGCTCACTACGCTGTTGATCTTTCCGAAGAGCGAGCTGGAGATGTCGCTTACCGGCTGCGCAAAGTTCGGGTGATTGAAGAGGTTAAAGAACTGCGCTCCCACGTTGATAGAGGCGCCTTCCCAGTGAGGAACGGCAAAGCCCTTCTGCGCTGCGAAGTCGGTATCCACATAATGCGGGCCGAAGAACTGGTTGCGACGCTGCACGTTGAAGCCCGTCGGCGAAGCAAATCCGCTCAGCTGAAGGCAAGGTGTTCCCTCGCCTGTCGAGACGTTTGCAACCGCGCTCGAGCTGCAACTGTAAGAGGCTTGAGGGCCAAGTTGCTGCGCAAAAGCCGGTCCATAGTAGTTGTTGCTGGCGAGAGCCGAGGCCACATTGTTGTCCGTAATGGAGAAGGGGAAGCCGGTGTGATAGAAGACCGTTCCGCTCAGCTGCCACTTATCCGTAAGGAGATGCGGTCCACCCCAGTAAGGCAACGTGATCAGGTAGCTGCCTGTAATGTTGTGACGCACGTCGTAATCCGAGTTGCCATAGTTCTGGCTGAAGTCGTACGGATTGTTCGGGCTGCTGCTGTTGCCGGGATTGAATGGCAGGAATCCGCCATTCGAAATCTCGTCCAGCGCGTGGCTGTAAGTGTAGTTGAGCGTGATGGTCGTGTACTTTTCGCGGTGCGTCGCCGTCGCGGTCAGACCGTTATAGTTTGAACTCGCAGCGCTGTGGTAGATCTGCACCTGGGCGAACGAAGGCACCGGGGCAGTCGTAGGCAGCGTCCCGAAACCAAAGGCGTTGGCGCTGTTGTTTACGACCGGCTCGTGGTACCCGTGATTGCCGACGTAGCCAATCGCAAGCGCCGTGTTGTATGGGAACTGGTGTTCAAGCTGGAAGCTCCACTCCTCATACTGCGGATACTGCACACTCTGCGCGCCGGAAACGAAGTTTGGCGACGAGAACGTCGGATTGGCCGCTGAGAGGCTGTCGTAGCTGGCTCCCTGGCTGAAGCCGGTACGGAAGGCGGTTGCATTCGCCGAGGCGATCTGCGATCCGCTACCCGCAAGCGATGGGTCAATCAGCTGGTCAAAAACAGCGAACGAAGGCTCGGTCGGCGGGTTCGCGATCAGGCTGTCTGCCACTGTTCCGGGGA